>Ga0209086_10000062_pt1 | contig 95460 bp, 89 predicted proteins | sample M_130207_XF_Meta_FD_187312 | JGI IMG/M metagenome (GOLD analysis project Ga0209086, IMG submission 187312) | Freshwater microbial communities from Lake Montjoie, Canada to study carbon cycling - M_130207_XF_MetaG (SPAdes) (version 2) | ecosystem: Environmental > Aquatic > Freshwater > Lake... | reverse complement strand
AGACAAAGCAGCAAGGGAACCGACAAAGCAGCAAATATAAAATTATTTTTATTGGATATGACTTGACGATTAAGGGTTTAGCTTTATTTTTAGTGACATCAAAATTTCATATAAATTTAAAAAAATTGAAATACTTTTGCTTTAATATATAAGTTGTATATTCTCCAAACCTTAAAACTTTAAAGCTATAACCAAACCTATAATGAACACTAATAACACCAACAATACTAGAAAAATGACCTCTTATACAACCTTTTGTAAGGTATGCCAGGATTCCGGAAAAACCGAGAAAGAATACACGAGTCACAATGTCCGCAACGCAAGAGGCACTTGTTGTCCCACGCTTTTAGCGCAAGAATGCCGGATTTGCTACAAGAAAGGACACACCTCGAAATACTGCACTCAACCAGCAAAAGGCGTTAGCGTAGCAAAAAGCGTTAGCGTAGCAAAACCAGTAGCGCAACAGGTAAAACCCCCCGTGTCTAAAAATGTGTTTATGTGTTTAGAAAGCGATAGCGATAGCGAAAAAGAGCCAGAAGTGACGAAGAAGACAGAGCCGGCTCCAGTTTTAAAAGCAGAGCTAAAGATTGCTCAAAAACAAGCGCTAAATTACGGCAAGATTATTGCGATTGCGCCAACAATCGTCGCAGCAGAAGCGGTCGCGCAAGCATTAAAGGCGGAAAAGATAGCAGCAGAAAGGAAGCCGGCGAAAATCGTTGTTTCAAACCACGCACCGATGAAAGCGCCTTTTAAATGGGCGGATTGCGACACGGATAGTGGCGGATCGGAAGATGAGGAGGATGAGATTAGCGCTTGGTAAGCAAAGCGACAAGCAAAGCGACAATTAAAAGCAAAAATGTAGCAAAAATGTAGCAAAAATGTAGCAAAATGTAGCAAAAATGTAGCAAAATGTAGCAAAAATGTAATAATATATTTATTTTTTATCTTTTTTCAAGGCTAAAAAGTCTCTAAGTCCGTTAACAATGTTTCCGTTATTTCCGTTAACAATGTTACTAGTTTCAGGCGCATAACTTTCATAAGTATAATGATTTTTCCATGAACTACTACGGTTACGGTTACGGTGACTACGGTTACGGTGCCTTATCTTAGTGACATCCTTCTTTTTGGAATGTCTTTTCTTGGTTCGTCTTGTTTTGTTAGTTGTCATTACTATATATAGTGAAAAAAAACATCAATCTATTTATCAACCAGTGAAAAAGCATTTTTGAACCCATTCGATAAAGAGCATCCATCTCCAAATATCAGACGCATATCTATTATAAAAGCCTTTGTTAACAAAAAAGGCATGATTCCGAGAGCGATAATTCATTGAATATACATATTAGAATAAAAATATGGATATAACTTATCGCTTTTTCGGCTTTTCGCCTTACGCTTTTCGCTTTTCGCTTTTCGCTTTTCGGCTTTTCGCTTTTCGGCTTACACCTTTTTCGGCTTACACCTTTTTCGGCTTCGCCTTAACGCTTATCCAAAGACATTTTCCTTAGAGAAAATAATATAAAGGAACCCATCTTTGTTCTTAAAAATACTATATACTTGATCCATTGCCATATTTATAGGAACAATAGTATGATTATCTCCAATAAATAAAAAAATAGCATCGGTGGATAAGAGGCGCATTCGTTTGCGAATAACATACATAAATTGTCCGACAGTAATATTGAAGGGAACTAAATATTTATGTTTATCGATATCTTTTATCCCGATATCTCTGGGATTTTTCTCACAAATAATGGGAATTCGGTCGGTATATTTTTTCATAATTCTGCTAGATTCGGAACTGCGTTCAAAGAATGAAAATCTGTCGATAAATGTTTTTTCAGAAAACAGCATGATTTAATATATAATATTTAATATAATATCTATTTAAACACATATTATCATAATATATAATCAATTAAATATGTTTGAAGATTTCGAAAGTCAATTAACTAACAAAAAAACAGTAATACATGTTCAGAAGCGAAATAATAGTAAATTCTTTACTATTATTTCAGGTTGGTCAGAAACAATGGATGTTAAAAAAATATGTTCTCATCTAAAGAAAAAACTACAGTGCGGAGGCCATATTGTCGAAGATGAAGAACTTGGGAAGGTGATGACATTTACAGGGGACCATAAGCAAAAGATATATGACTTTTTAATAAGTGAAAAAATTTGTAGCGAGGAAGATATAATTATAAAGGGAATATAAAAGGAACAATAAAGGAACAATAAAGGAACAACAATTTGTATTATTTAAAAGCGTTAGTCACCTTTTCAAACCAGGGCGCTTCAGTAACAAATGACTTCCATTTTGCGGTAACTAACAAAATCCAGCCAAGCATGAAGAATAATAATCTGGTTTCATAGGACATTGGGTCGACTTTGACAAAAGGATGGTGATAATAAATCAAGAGAACCGAAACAGATACAATAAATATGAATTCAGTTCGCTCTTTCCAATAAACTAATCTAGCGTCATACTTATCAAAGAAAGTGTCTGTATGAGCTAAAATTAGATGGCCTAAAGCGGCAGCAACAAAAATACATTTAATGATAATAAGAAAAACCACATAAATGTCTAACTTAGAGTCTACTTTAAGTCCAAACATTGTAATATATAATATGAATATAATAATATATTACAATATGGAGCTTACATTTACCCCCTTAAACGAGGCGTTCGCTATTCAACATGTTAATACACAATCTTACAGTCAACCAACTCGATTCAGCGGTCAATGTATTTTTTGTTCTAATCAAGATACGACCGCTCTCATGCCGAAACAAGATAATGGGTCATTTAGACAATGCAATAACCTGAGTTGTCGGAAACAATTTAGAGCGAATATTCTGAGTAAGCCGATTGACAATTATGTAAATGCGACGAATCATTTAAAAGGAACGAATTAAAAGGAACGAATTAAAAGGAACGAATTAAAAGGAAATCTAAACCTTACCAATCCAGAATTTATTTTGGATCATAACGAACATGATATAAGCTAACAAAATTAAATTAATAATAACAATAATAGGGATATTATGAATATTTCCAGGAATATAATTATGTGCTTTCTGTGCTTTCAAATTGTTACGCTCTCCAAAGCGTATCATCAAAAGTGCGATAGAAAGTAATCCCAAAATGAGAATGCAGCTGGTATTAGAGAAAATGGCCATGAGTACTTCGTTATTTAATATGGCAAGTAAGACGGTAATTGCGAGCGAAGCATATATAGCATTAGATGGAGAACCGTAAGCATTTGTTTGAGCCCAGAATTCAGGAAATGCTATTTTCTTGTCGCGACCTAATCCTTGCATAAATTTGGTGGCTGACATGACAGACAAAAAAGCGGTATTAAACATGATGACAGCTCCAATAATAAATACTGAGCTCGAGACCATTTTGTTAGTTAGAACTTCATATAACTTGGTAATAATATTATAAGTAGTACTAGCAGTTTTATAATGTAGAACGCAAAGACCGCAAATAATGATGGCGACATAGATCGCGGTAGTAATGCCAATAGATGCAATCAATGCGATTTTGTTATTTTCAGGGTCGGCAGATTCGTCGCTAATTTTAACCAAGAAGTCGTAACCGTTAAACAGAAAGAGGGACAAAACGGAAGATAAAACGAAGCTATCCCAGGGGACATTAGGTGCGGAAAATGTTTCTTTAAAGCTGACGAACTTGGCACTGAGTGCGATAATGCTGCCCAAAATAATAAGCATTATGACAGAAATTGTACTAGCGACAACTTTGGAAGTTTCAATTCCCATATAATTGATGAAGCTCATGAGAAATAGCAGGAAAATAGAGAAGGATTTTTGTTGAAAAGGGGAGAAATTGAAGGAAGAGAGGAGCGGAGAAGAACTCAAATATTTCGAAATGGAAATCACGATAGTGACCCCGGAGAAAATGGCGAAAAAATATGTAAGATAGAGCATAATTTGACCGATGTTTTCGCCGAGTGTAGCTTGAACCGCAAGATATTCTGTGATGCTAGATTTATATCGACTGTAAATTTCAATATAACATAGTCCCATGATGAGACTAATGGTGGCGACAACTAATAAAGCCCAAAGAGACTGATTGCCGCCGTATTTAATAGATTTACCTAAAATAACGAAAATCCCCGCACCGACAATATTAGCAAGACCCATTAAGATAAGATCGATTAGAGTTAGTGAACCGGCCATAGTTAGTTAATATATTAACATGATAAATTTATTCAAATGCTTATATACTATTTGTTAGTTTGTAAACAATTCAGAGTATAAATAATAAGGAACATTTAATAAGGGAACATTTAAAAGTCATTTATTTTAAGTGCCTATTGTATATGTCCTTTATACAATTAACTAATGTATTGGTAGAAAAACTTGTTTTAATTAGTTTGTTAGTTTCAGTGATAGGTTCTGGATATATATTTGTAGTATCTATTTTTTTACAACAAACAAGCTTCGCGGGATTTTTCAACACTTGGCATTTCCCAATGTTGTTAGCGATATTTATAGATATTGCTTTTTATAAACATATAAATAGAATGAAAGTTTTATAACCTATTCTAATGATTAAACTAACAAATTTGTATGAATATATAATAGAACCAATGATAAAAACAATACCAATACCGATAATAATAATAGTATTAATCTTAATTTTGATATTTTGTCAAACTAACCTAACAATACAAACAACCAATTTATCATATTATAGTTTATTATTGTTATTAGCAATTCAATTATGTTTATGTTATTATGGTCTAATTCATCAACAAATATATATGCTAGTAATACCTGGTATGATTTTGTTAGGTTTACTTTATACATTGTATATAAAACAAATCTATGTTAAAGAATCGGAAATAATACAGGAGCTAAAAGAGAAGGATATTATAGAGACAACTAACATTATTTGTTAGGTATAAAGTGTAACGGATAAAGTGTAACGGATAAAGTGTAACGGATAAAGTGTAACGGATAAAGTGTAACGGATAAAGTGTAACGGATAAAGTGTAACGGATAAAATATTTTAATATCTTTTAGCCCAAAAAGGACTTAAAGGCAACTAGTCTTATTAATATGGGGGCGAATATATGATATAAACAATGTTTATAGATTGTTATTCGTCCTAGTAGTTTCTTACAGCAATCACCTCAAATTTTTATAGATTTAAAAAAAAAGAAAACTAGCGACAAGCATATAGCGACAAGGATATAGCGACAAGCATATAGCGAAAAGCGACAAGGATATAGCGACAAGCATATAGCGACAAGCATATAGCGACAAGCATATAGCGAAAAGCGACAAGGATATAGCGACAAGCATATAGCGACAAGCATATAGCGAAAAGCGACAAGGATATTATATCCATTACAGCAACCACCTTTAAAAATAAAATATAAGGAGATATTTAATAATATCGACCGATTAGGAGCAGACGCAAATGAGACGCAGGAGCAAATGAGACGAATAAAGGTAAACAAGTATTTAAATAATGAAAGTTTGCGCTAATTATATCGACTTAAATTTATGGTCTTATGGTCTTATGGTCTTATGGTCTTATGGTCTTATGGTCTTATGGTCTTATGGTCTTATGGTGTAGTGGTTAGCACTCGAGACTTTGATAATGGAAGACATCTCGCATCATGGGTTCGAATCCCATTAAGACCTATTAATTCAATAATTAATATTTAGAAGAAATCAAATTATTTAATATTAATTTACAAATAATTATTTTCTTTATATATATTAGGAATTAATATATATATAGTTTAAAACAACTTAAAGAGAAGTTGACTATATAATATGTGAAGGATGAAAACAATGCCTTCACACTATAAAAATAAAAATCAAACGGGGTGGCGCAGAGGCAGCGTGTTGGGCCCATAACCCAAAGGTCGGAGGATCGAAACCTTCTCCCGTTAAAGCAATGACTAATCATCATTGCAACAATATAAAAATCAAACATTAAGCGGTATGGCGCAGAGGAAGCGTGTTGGGCCCATAACCCAAAGGTCGGAGGATCGAAACCTTCTACTGCTAAAGCAATGACTAATCATCATTGCAACAATATAAAAATAAAAATCAAACGGGGTGGCGCAGAGGAAGCGTGTTGGGCCCATAACCCAAAGGTCGGAGGATCGAAACCTTCTCCCGTTAAAGCAATGACTAATCATCATTACAACAATATAAAAATAAAAACCATATTTTCATACAGCAATCCAAACTTTTTACCATATAAAAAAAAATCAACCATGAAAATAGCAAATCAAATTTATAGCGAGGTAGCTCAGAGGAAGAGCACCTGTTCGAACGCAACAGGATGTCGGAGGATCGAAACCTTCCATCGCTAAACGAAGTGACATTAAAACGAAGTGACATTAAAACGAAGTGACATTAAAATGAATAAAACGAATAAAATAAAGTGATAATAAAATAAAATAAAACAAATAGTTTCTACCAGCAATTAAAAAATGGCCCATAACCCGTAGGTCGGTGGATCGAAACCACCCATCAGCTTATGCTGGTGTAGCTCAGAGGGAGAGTGACGTAAAATGAAACTAGCAACCAACAAATTTAAATATTTTGTTATCAAAATATTTAATACAATTTTGTATTAAAACCAACAAATGTTTTCTACCAGCAATTAAATTTTCGACTTATAAACGAAGAGGACAGGGGATCGAAACCCCTCATCAGGTCACACTGGTGTAGCTCAGAGGAAGAGCGCTTAAATGAAAACAGCAAAAAACAAATCGATACTCGCGTATATTAATGGTTAGATTTCTATCCTTATAAGTTAGCTATCCCAGTTCAATCCTGGGCGTGAGTAACCATAAATTAAATATTTTATCTAATGTAAAATATTTAAATACTTATTCAATTTCATATTTGTAACGATCTTCATCAAAACATATTAATAAAATTTCGAATTTAAAATTATCTATTCCATGTTTTATGACAGCTGATTGTAAAGCCGGGCAACCAATACCTCTTTTTATTGTATTTTTATGTTGCATCCATCGTTTTTCTGGATCGGCTTTAGTAGTCTCTCCAATATAGCATTTGTTAGTAATCAAATTAGTAATCTTATAAATAAATCCCATTTATAACTAACAATATGCAAACATTTTTATGTCCTTTTTAAAATTACAATAAACAATTACAATAAACAATTACAATAATAATATATATTATCCAAAAACAACTTAAAGAGATATCCGTATTTAATATGTTAGAGCGACTAGCTCGAAACAATTAGTTCCTTACAGCAATACAACCAAAAACCTTTACTATAAAAGAAAACCCAAAAGGAACTTGCAAACTCATTTATGCTCTTATAATTTAATGGGAAAATAGGTGGCTGTTATAGTTATTACGATAACTCCTGTTACCACCCAACCCAGGTTCGATTCCTGGTAAGAGCGATATATATATTTCATTTCATTTTATAATGACATAAAATTAGAATACTTATTATTTCAATTTCAATATATTACACATCTACTTAAAGAACAGCCACTATAATAGTATATAGAATGGCTAATAATTATGAAAAGGTTGTTAATAAATTCAATGAAAGAAATTGTAAATTATTAAATACAAAAGAGGAGTATATTGAAATTTTAAAATCATCAAAAAATACAACATATAAATTAAAATATATCGCATCATGTGGTCACGAACACATAGTATTTTATAATGTATTCAAATCTCGTGGAACAGGGATAATATGTCCCAGTTGTAAAAATAAAGAAACAGGAGCTAATACAAAGGCAAAAATACAAAACAATGAAATATCTAAAATATACACTAATGAACAAGAAGGGACATTTATGAAAAAACTATGTGAAATGGTATGCAATGATTTTGAAATAGTTAAAGCATTTGATGGATGCAATGTAGATTTAATTTTTAAACCTAAAAATATTACAGAAGATAAATGGGTAGGTATCCAAGTAAAAACAATGGGTATACGACATTTGACATATAGTTTTCATTTACATAAAACATATATAAACTGTTTACTTTTATTTTATTGCTGCGAAGATGAAAGTATGTGGTTAATACCGGAAAATACTATATATGATCAAACCAAAGTTAGTATTGGTTATAATAAATCAAAATACAATATTTATAAAATAAATAAAGAAAGTATATTTGAAAAATTAAATGAATATTATGAAACTACAAGTAAATTTACATTTGAAGAATTAGATACACCTATTAATATTTATCAACAGCGAGAAAAAGAATTTAGAAAATTTCGCGAAGAAAAGGTGGATTTTATTAAATTTGAATATGAAAATATGGAAGCAACTGTATATGATTTTAAAATAGGGAATATTAAAATACAAGAAAAGGTTACAAAGATAAGCGATGACAATAAATGTATGTTTCAATTATGTAAAAATAATGGAACTAAAAATGGAAAACAAAATCAAAAACAATACGATATAGGTGACAATGATTTTTATTGGTTAAATTGCGATGATAAAAAAACATTTTTTGTAATTCCAGAAGCAGCATTAATAAATAGAGGCATTATTGGAAACATTGATGGTAAAAGTTCAATGTTTTTTAAAATCACAATTAAAGAATTGCTTCATAAAAGTGTTTCATGGTTGCAACCTTATATGTTTAATTATTCAAATCTCGATAAAGAAAGATTATTAACTACACTAAATATTTAAATTGTATTTTGGTCAACAATATAACCAGCACTCTCTTTTAATGCAACTGAGTTAACTAATGGTTTTGTGATTTCGAATATAATAATTTCATCTGTTATCACACAAGTCGATTTTAATACATTTTCAATTTCTTGAATTGCTCTAGTAACAGCATTTAAAACATACATATCTATACTAAATGGAGACAATGTAATAATATCTCCGGTATCAAATTGATTTTTTGGAAATCCCCATTCAACCTGTTTCCAAACAATAGGCATGTTATTGTAACTAGTGTTAGCGTTTAAGAAATGTTCTTTTACTATTTTTTCGATACTCTTATTTCTTTTTGTCGTTTTTGACAATACTTTAATAGATAATACATGTGAGTAATTCATTTTATAATTATAATAAGAAAATATTATAATTATAAAATTATTTCAATTTTTTTTATTGAAACAACTTCACACACTCCCAAATCTTTGCCGACTCATCCAAAGTGAAAGCGCCTCGCTTCTGGGCCAAATTCAAAAAGGTGACAATAAGCTGCAGCGCCTCATTCTGATTGGCAACGGGCACATCGACAAGGCGAGTTTTAGCGGGTTGACCATTAGAGCCAAACAATTCGGTGGTAGAAGCAGATTCCATATTATATATATTAATACAACTCAATGTTTAAATACTTTTTTCTTAAATGCTTTAATAAATTGTTCCCTAAAAAATTGAAATTGCTTTAAGTCCTTTTACAATATATTATAATCATAAAGTTAAAGATAACCGCATATATAATATATTAAACAAACCCAATAAAATGTCTCAGTCAATCGAACAATCAAATTTTAATAATTTAAGAGCACCGTGTCGCGCATCAGAACCAATTATTAATTTAGCAATATTAAATTTTCATAATAACAGCGTCCCTGTTCCGGACTGCTTGATACCTCATGACAATTTGGAGAGCTCATTCGGCATAGCAAATATTCAAATGAGAGACGAAATCCCGATTATACCCGCAATCCATCTTAGCTTCACCATCGACCGATCAGGGTCCATGTCGTTTTTGTGCGCGGATGGTCGGACGAAAATGGAGCATATTATTCATACTCTAGAAAACATGATACGAATTTTCCACCAAAAAACAGATACTAAAATTTCCATCAGAGTTCACTCATTTGATGGAGCCATTTATGTCGATGTAGCAACTATTGAAGACCTAGGACAAAAGAGCCAGCCCGAGTTAGAAGCAATTATTCACAGAGTTCGGCAAATATCGCCAGGTGGAGCAACAAACATTGAAAAAGCACTAATCGCGTCAAACAATCATCTAGACGCTTATATCGAGAAACATCCTTCCATCCGAGTCGTTCAGCTTTTTATGACAGATGGCGAAATATCAGAGGGAAGCACTGACAATAAATATTTAAAGTCACTGGTAAGTAAAAAATATCCCAACATTTTCATGGGCTACGGGCTAGAACACGACGCGCTTCTGTTAAAATGCTTGGCATCAGACGGCCAGCATAACGAATATCGGTTTGTCGACAATTTAGAAAAATCCGGACTTGTTTATGGCGAAGTAATTCATCAACTTCTTTATCCCGCGTTGGAAGAGGTGAGCCTTTTCGCGGAAGGCTGCGAGCTATACAATTACGCGACAAATACATGGAGCTCAAAACTAGATGTCGGCAATTTGGTTTCAGAACAACATAAAATCTTCCACATCAGAGCAACGACGCCAGATAAGGCGCAAATCGCGATTTATGGTAGAACAATCCACGCGACTAGATATAAAGAATCATTGTCAAACACAATCGAATTTCAAACGCACGCCCTACCAGTCAATGTAAGTATAGGAACAAAATGCGACCTAACAAATTATTTATTTAGACAACATACTCAGGAATATTTGTTTAAAACCAATAGACTTCTAGAAAGTCAATACGAAATGAGTAAGACACCCTTGAACCCACTGGCTAAATATAGCATGTATTATCAGTCGCAACCGGAGCCATCGAAAAATGACGAAGCTGTCCAGCAAATTAGAAAAGAAAAGGAAAGCCTGAAGCAACAAATGAAAGACTTCTTCAAATCTATGTTGGACTATATTACCTCTAAAAATTTGAAAGAGGATATGTTCTTTAAGACATTGTGCGACGACATGTATATTGCGCTAAAATCATTTGACACACAGCACGGAATGATGTACGCGGCCGCGCGGCAAACATCTCAGGGACGACAGCAAACATATTCGAGCATTCCCGAGCCAGATAACACTCCTATTGACCAATTCGACGATTTGCTTACGATTCGGCCACCCTGTTTAACTAGAGGGGTTTCTATGATGTCAAGACAAATAACGGTTCAAGGTCCAAATTCATATTTTCCGAAGCTTGCGCCAGAGCTTGCGCCAGAGCTTGCGCCAGAGCCAGATTTAGTGTCAAATCCAGATTTAGATTTAGATTATACACTAAGTCAGAAACAAACATCCGCCTATTCAAGCCTAGGAGTTCTAAAGATGATGCGAGAAGTGTCCTACAGACCACCTGACTCTGGATTGTCGATTGATTTACCGAGCGATACAGATTTGCCATTTCCTTAAATTGCCATATTTAAATTGCCCATATTAAATTGCCCATATTAAATTGCCCATAGATTTTTCCAAACATCACTTATCTCATCATTTCCTTTCACATTTAATTTAAAAGCGCAGCTATAATCGGGGATATCGTTCAAAGGCGAGCAAGGATTACAAGGACTATTAACAAATGAAAACCCAGTTACTTCATTTGGAATCTCGCTAGACGCAATATCAATCGTAGTAGTATTCTTAAAACCATTAGATAAATTATAACCATTCATTGTAGTTTTTTGTAAAATAGGATTCGAATCATCAGAACATTTAATTATATTTTTTTTGCTGTTTTCACCATCATTTACACCATATAATAAAAACTGCCCTTCTTTTGTATTCCATGATAATAGCAGTTTGACAGCAGTTTCATTATATAATTTCATAGCATAGTCTAGAGCAGCCTCGGGTTGAAATTTAATAATAGGATTTTGCCACATGGACTCGATATATTGTTTTTTTGTGTCTTCGGACCAAGGCCAATAACCTGTTTTTAATAATTCCTTCGCTTCCTCCTCAGTAGATTGTTCTTGAACAACGCTCATATTATACTGATTTGCGTTTACATTAACCGTATTTTGATACGAATTAAATTTTTTAATGGTATCCATGGACCAAACAAAACCCTCCTTATTTATCCCTAATAAGGAATTCAAATACTTATCTACGAACGGATAAAATATATAAACACCAATAATTAATAATAATATTTTACCAACATAACTATATTTAATATTCATATTCATATTCATATTCATATTAAATATAGTTATATTATTTCGATGACATGTGAGAAAACCGAAATAAGATAACAAATATGAGCGCAAGACCTACCCCCATAAGCATATTATTCATTCCTGCCAAAACAATAAACCCAATTAAGATAAGGTTTCCTAAAAAGGTGTCGAATAAATTGACAAAAATATCAGGCACTACAAACATGATTAACCATAACACAACTAACAAACTGAATAATCCAACTATTAAATTTCTTGTTTTTTCATCCTTTAAAGAAAAATTCATTTTATATATTACATAAATAAAATATAAAATTTCGACCCCTTAAAGCCACAACGAGCACCTTAAATCATGGGTTTATAAGGTCTATTAAATATTAAAGATGACGGCAGTATTATTTCACATGTCCTTACAACGAACCCCTTAAAGCATGGGTTCATAAGGTCTATTAAATATTAAAGATGACGGCAGTATTATTTCACATGTCCTTACAACGAACCCCTTAAAGCATGGGTTCATAAGGTCTGCGAAGCGAAGACGGCAGTTCCCTTAACCAGTAGACCCAAATCCCCCCTCTCCTCTACTAGTTTCAGGACCCAGTTCCGAAACCGCATCAACCACCCTAACAAAAATCGGCATCAAATTAGGAGCGCAAACCTGTAATAATTTAGTAAATTCTAAAACCTCACAAGTATCGGTCAAACAATCAAACATGCCAATAAGCGGACCTCTATATCCAGCATCAATAATCCCAACAGAATTCGCAAGACGCAACGAGGTCTTGGACAAACTAGATCTAGGATACATATAATATCCAGTAAAATAACTAGTCAAATTATCATCAGAAATATTTACAATTTTCGCCGAACACTTCACCTTAAAGCTCACCTTATTTACTACATCCGATGTAAAAGTATAGTCTTCAGGCAAATACAAGTCAAATCCCGCATTAAAGAAATGCGGGTCCGTAATCAAGGACGCATTGTGCTTATTAGCCGCGTTTAAATAAGCATTCTTAAGGACATTATTATCATTATCCTCATAATTATTATCCACATAAAGATTCAAAGTCATGATTTGCTTATGACAAGTATTATTTCTGAAACCGTTTGTTACATTGTGAAATGGGATAGAGGTGCCGTTTAAAAAATTCATATTATATTATATTGTATATAAGTCTTTAAATTATAATTAACAATATAATATTGTTAAATTATATAATGAAAGGCGGCAAAAGCATTTTATCAAAGTTCAATTTCAACGGCGTAAATCTAATGAACCTAATTTACAAAAAGAAGGAATTTCTAATATTAATATTTTCCAATTTAATAGCGCAATTAGGCATCACCTATTATGTCATGAATAAAACAAATAATCCAGACATAGGGATTTTGCCTCTATTTATAATTCAACTTGCCATCATTTACATTCTCGTATTAATTCCCATTCCACCAATCGCCAAATTTATCGTATTTTGCGTTTTCTCTTGGACATTTGGCGTGAGCATGTCTCATTTAAAAACCAAATATGACCCGCAAATGATCGATATAGCGATAAAAGGCGCGCTTGCTATTTTCGGGCTAATGTTGGCGGTCGGTGTCGTTCTAGTCGGAGGCGGAATTCGTCTTGGCTACCAGTTCGGGTCCTTTTTATTCTGGGCATTACTTGCGCTAATCATAGCAAAGATTGTAAACATGTTCGGTCCACAATTATCTATAGTGAAAAAAGTGCTTTCCTATGTCGGGCTAGGACTATTTTCATTGTTTATTATTTGGGATACCAATAATGTTTTAGACCGAGATTATAAGGGCGATTTTATCACCGCATCTATGGACTATTATTTAGATATTTTAAATTTGTTTTCGAATTTATTAGGCATCGGTGATGACTAATTATTAAATTTAAATTATTAAATTATTAAATTATTAAATTATTAATTCATCTTTGTTAAAGAAACTGCGCGCGCTAGCACATTACTAGGAATATTAACAGGAACATAATCAATGACCCGATTGCTTACGGATGATAACCGTATTTCTTTTAAAACCTTGGGTTGAATAACCGGAGCTTTAGCAACCAGATCCTTAGCAACCGGAGCCACAATAACTGGCTGAACAATCGGAACTCTTATAATCGGAGCCACAATAACTGGCTGAACAATCGGAGCTTTAGCAACCGGAGCCACAATAATCGGAGCCACAATAACTGGCTGAACAATCGGAGCTTTAGCAACCAGATCCACAATAACCGGAGCTCTTATAACCGGAGCCACAATAACTGGCTGAACAATCGGAGCTTTAGCAACCAGATCCACAATAATCGGAGCCACAATAACTGGCTGAACAATCGGAGCTTTAGCAACCAGATCCACAATAATCGGAGCTCTTATAACCGGAGCTCTTATAACCGGAGCTCTTATAACAGGAGCTCTTATAACAGGAGCCATAATAACCGGAGCATTATTAACAGCAACTACGAGTCTATTAGCAGCAACTCTTCTATTTATAATCGACTGATGATTATTTATAGTAGTGGAAACAAAATTAATACCAGACATATATATATAATCCTGATATAAATATAAATTAAAAAATAATAATTCATATTTATGATTACTTATTGTAATATTATTACAATAATTTATCTATAACCTTTCACAATTAAACCATAGAATAAAAGGAAGAAGTTGAACCAGCTAAATTAGAAGCAGTAATGTAATAATTATTATAGTTCATATTTGAAATAATAATAGGGCTTGAATAAGTGATATAAAAAACCGTCATTGAAACGGTCTGTTGTGACACTAATAAACTACCAGCAACAGTAAACGCGCCAATTTCAATATATACGGCCGGACTACCGCCAAAACCTATATTCAAAAGTAAGTTATCTTCACTTCTTGAGACAGAAGTAATAGTAGGTTTAGTCGCAGGTATCGCAGAAATATTAGCAACAGCTCCAGCTACGCCATTTTTATACATAGCCACTCCAAATTTATAGCGTATTCCATTTGTTAATCCGCTAAATGTATAAAAATTATCGGTTGTATCAGCCTTAGATGTAGTTCCGTTGTTAAAATACCGTATAACTTGAAATATAGTATCCGAAACAGCGTCCCATGACAAAGCTACAGTCCCATCGCTAACAGTTGCGTCTAAATTTTCTACTGTAGTAATAATAGTATTTTGTAAACCAGCCAACTCTTGAATAATACCATAAATCTTAGTTACAGAATCATTTGGATCGAAAATATAACAACGAATACTCAATGTAAATATATCATCTCCAATAGCTGTAGTAAATGATGTCAATTGAGATAAGGACTTAAAAGTTATACCGTTATCAATCGAATAATCATAATATTGGGTAAATGCGTTATTATTTGTATCGATTGGTCCGTCAAACTGAAAGGACATATAATAATTTTTCGGGTCAGCATCAATATTAGATACTTGACCAGGAGTTCCAAAAGGAATGGCGGAAACAGTAGAGAAAGCACCCTGTTTTAAACCTAAGACAGGATGCGATGTTACTGCGGCAATATAAAATATTTTATATTGACCATTTGTTAGGTTAATAAAACTAACAGAGGAAGACAATGCGCTACCAACAAATACTACATTTGGGTCTGTAGTAGTACTTAAATTAAACCAAGTGGTGCCGTCGCGAGAAAAACGGTAATCATAAAGAGACAACCCGCCTAGATCAGGAGTAGACCAGGACAATTCAAGTTGTTCATCTCCAATAACACTTATAAGCACTGGCGCCTCAGGAAGCGCGTAAGGAATGCTATTTGTAACAACACTTGTATAGCCTATTACTTCCCCATACTGTGGATGTTCAGTTTTAGCAGCAATAGTAAAGTCATAAGATTGTCCATTTGTTAGGCCAATAAATGTATAAGAATTAGTTAATGATTCTTGCCACGCGCCCGGGTCTTCTGGATTCATTGAAATGATGTATGCAGTAAGGGGTAATCCACCCAAATCAGTTACCGCGTCCCAAGTTAAACTTACAACTGTATCGCCCGGAGTAGCTACTATATTAGCAGGAGCAGCAGCTTGAGTATACGGGGTAGCACTATAAGCATCATTTGAATCAAATAAGCCGTCAATAAGTCCCTCATATTGATGGGATACAACCGCTTTGGCAAGCAATAAATAAGTTTGACCATTTGTTAAACCCACAAATGTATAGGTAAGATTTAAACCAGCAGAAACCCAATTAACGCCGGCATCTTTCGATACTTGATAAGAATCCAATGGTAAACCCCCAAGCTGACTCTCCGGCACGGCACCCCAAAAAAATATTAGTTGTTTATCCGCATCATATTGATCCGTCGTATAGCTAGTGGGGTCCACTTTGGAAGGAATGGCATATGGGATATTTGTAGCTGATGCATTCTCACCTAGAATTAGACCTTTATTAGGATGGTTGGTCACAAATCTGACATATAAAATGAGAGCAACTCCATTTATTCCCGTCAGCGAATAAGTATTGGTAGAAATATCAGTCCACGAAATATCATCAGTAGAAACTTGATATGTAACAAACGGAAGTCCGTAAATTATTTCCTCCGCAGCAGTCCAACTAAAGACTACTATTTCATCTGCTGGTTCAGATATAAGATTTTGAGGAGGACTAGATGCTTTGTAAGGATAAAACGATTCAGTTACCAAAGTAGCGCCTTCAACTGAGCCCAAGTTCATATGCGTTGTAAACGCCTTAACTCTTAACATATATGCTTGTCCATTTACTAGTCCAGTGAATGGATACGAAGTCACAAGTCCTACAGAAACCCAATTCAACCCATCATCACTCGATACTTTATAATCTTCAACCTCCAATCCACCCAAAGAAGAAGGCGGTAACCATGAAAAAACTAGCTGAGAATCCCCTTCAACGCAGTTAACAAAAATAGGAGCAGATGCTGCCGCATAAGGATAAAACGGTTCAGTTACCAAAGTAGCGCCTTCAATAAGTTCAACTGAGCCCAATCTAATATGCTGCGTAAACGCCTTAACTCTTAACATATATGCTTGTCCATTTACTAGACCATCGAATGTTTTAGAAGTCGCAAGTCCTACAGAAACCCAATTCAACCCATCATCACTCGATACTTCATAATGATCAAGCGTTAATCCACCCAAAGAAGATGGTTCAGACCATGTTAAAACTAGCTGAGAATCACTTTCAACGCAGCTAACGAAAATAGGAACAGATGCTGCTGTATAAGGATAAAACGAAGTAGTTTCCAAAGGATAACCGATAATGGATCCCAAGTTAGGATGCTTTGTAACCGCCCTAGATCTTACAGAATATGGTTGTCCATTTTCTAGACCTGTGAATGTATACGAAGTCGCAAGTCCTACAGGAACCCAATTCAACCCATCATAATTTGACGCATTATAAATCGATACTTCATAATGATCAAGTGTCAATCCACCCAAATAAGTCGGTTCAGACCATGTTAAAACTAGCTGAGAATCCCCTTCAACGCAGCTAACGAAAATAGGAGCAGATGCTGCTCTATAAGGATAAAACGGATCGGTTACCAAAGTAGCGCCTTCAACAAGTTCCGGCAAGTAAGGATGCACTGTAAACGCTTTAACTCTTAACATATATGCTTGTCCATTTACTAGACCTGTGAATGTTTTAGAAGTCGCAAGTTCTACAGAAACCCAAGTAAACCCATCATCACTCGATACTTCATAATGAACAAGCGTTAATCCACCCAAAGAAGAAGGCTCAGACCATGTTAAAACTAGCTGCTCATCACTTTCAACGCAGCTAACAATAATAGGAGCAGATGCTGCCGCATAAGGAATATTCACATTGCTAGCGGAAGCACCATAAACTAATGCATTATCTTCCAATACATCAATTGTAACTGCTCGAACATAAAAGGTATATGATTGTCCATTAGTTAATTCGGTAACTATATAAGAAAGATCCGTTCCAACACTTAACCAAGCATTGTTATCCATTTTGACCTCATAACGGTTGAGTCCTAGACCGCCTAAATTTGAAGGAGCAGACCAAGATAGAGTTACTTGCTGATTTCCCGGTTCTGATGTAAGATTGGTGGGCGCGGAAGCAGTTGTATATGGGATATTGGTTACCATATTAGATGCTGCGCTGAAAGTACTTCCTCCATTTATATTGAATGCTACACGAGCATATAAAATATATTCGGAACCGTTAACCAAAGGAACTCCATTCTGGTCAAGTGTAATATCGGCTGTAAATACATTTAAATTTACTGTAGAACTCATACTAATATCAGCCCATGAAACATTATCGAATGAAATTTGGTAACCTGTAATATCATCATAACCATTAAATACAGCAGTATCTAAACTTAGTGAAATCATTTTGTCATGAGAAACGGACACTAAAACAGGTGCCAATAAAGCATCGTATGGTTCTATTGAGCTAGTCGTAGTACTAGAACTGTAATATCGGTCATTATCGGTATTCAACATTTCATAAAACGAAACAACTTTAACCATTTCTAAATTCACCAATTCATCACCATTTCCCAAAACGATAAATCTAATAGTTTGCGGATCAGTAGTATCAATATTGCTTAATGTAGCAGTTTTTGTTTTATTTCCATCAATATCGCTAATTGTCGCACTATACTTAAATGTACCCTGGAAATAATTGTTAGTATTAGGAGATAAAATAACATCAATGTAAGCATTTCCGGCAACTAATGTCATATTAGGCGCAAAAGAATACACAAAGGGACGCGAATGAATCACCTCAGTGAACTCGCTATAAAAGGTAATACCAGTTTCATCATTCAGTATACTAGAACGAATTTTAAAATCATACATCAAATTGGAAGTTAATCCGGTAACAGAATATGTATTTGTGATAATATCAGATACAATTGTAAAATTGGAATCGGTTGTTAGTTTGTAGTAAAGCTCGTATTTTACATCATTATTAATAATTTCAGCAGGTAAAACTAGTCCCCAATCTAGTTTAACCGCAGTTGCGCTAGGACTAGCCACGAAACCAGCAGGGGTATCAGGCATCGCGAATGGAATAGTGGTAACAGATAAAGGAACACTGGATTTAGTTGTATCTACATTATTAATATTAGACACATTAGAGGTAACTATTTTAATCTGAATACTAGTAGTTGTCAAATTAGTTAAAGATTCAAATACAAAAGTGTATTGGTCACTGGCAAAAGAAGGGGCAATAACAACATAACTAGAATTATTTACGGAAGCTTGAAAATTATTGAATACTCCGCCATTATAAGTGGCTGGATTTGTCCAAACTACAGTGCATTTGCTATCACCTGGCATTTGGTCAATTAGCGCAGGCGCTAAGGCAGCTCCATAAGGCACTGAAGTAATATTGGCAGTTTCTCCTAAAACATCGATTCCTGACATGTAAAGACTAGAACCACTATCAGAAACGGCTCTAGCATAAAAAATATAAGAAGACCCATTGCTTAATCCCGTAAATAGATATGAGGTGGCTGTACCATTAGAAATCCAAGTAACATTATCCCTAGATACTTCATAATAATCCAATTTAAACCCGCGTAATTCTAAGGTAGATATATCTGGCCAACTAACATTCACACTTCCATCACCAGGAGTAGCGGATAAATGGAGCGCTAACGGAATATCATGTGGAATAAAATAATAAAAACAAGTATTAGCCACATGTTCATGGATAGTAGCGCCAGTAGCATCCACAAAAGTATAATCATATTTCAAGTTTACTACGAGCTTATATAGCAGACCTGTAACAAGTTGAGCGAATACGAAATGCATGTTATCTTGCGTTTTTGACGCAATCGCAGCCCCAACTATAGCACCACTAGCATCACACTCAAATACATCCGCGATATAAGTAATGACATATTTAGAATTTTTAACATATGTTGAATTATCGGAAGTAGTGATGCTGTCCAATCCTACTGAATAAGTTAAGTTACTTGCTACTAAAGAAACCGCAAAATAATCGACGGAATGAATACAGTAAAGTGCGGGAGATTCCACGGGTCCCCAAAGACCCACTTCATTTTTAACTGATAGGGTCACTGTAAATGGAGCATCCACTGGTAACAAAGATTGATTGTTCATGTTAAAGACAATAGGATCCGCTGCGGTTGGCGCCGGAACAAGCAATGCGGAATTCTCACTGGAATAGTAATAAGTAACCACATGGGTAACCGTATTGGTGATGGTAGCACGACAATCTATCAAGTCATAATCCGCCGCATTACTAGGCATATTGTGAGTAATTGTCAATGTTTGACCAACTGAATCGTAAATCGCAGCCGATTCAGTAATTTGATTGGGAGCATCAGTGGGAGCTGCTATTATGGATTCAGACAACTCGCTGGAAACTCCTCGACTATTGGTATAAAAACAGCTTATTTCATATGATAAATCATTTTGAAGATTATTTATAACATATGTATTACTGGAGCTATAATCCAACCTAATATATGTTGAATTTTCCAAAGGAATTTGGACATCGCCCCCAATTATTAGTCTTGATAACAAAATAAATGTCACATAAATTATTTGATTTGGTGACGAATTTAAGGTAAATGTAAACGATTCATCTGAAGGAACAATACTGCTATATACAGGTGCTTCTAAATCATCTACATATACTATAATTGGTAAGGATGAAATATAAGTAGTATTATCGAAGTACTTAAGAACGGCTACATAGTTGCCGGCTACTAAATCATAAAATACATGACTGCCGCCTGATAATTCAGTAGATAGTAACGAATATTTCTTAATCTGAATATCATTAACAGAAGAGGTGGCTGATTGTACTGTCGAAGGAATATCGGTTATAACTAAAATTGCGGTGGTGCTAGCTGTTATAATTGATGAATCCACTGCCCAGGTTAATTGAGCCTCATTAGGAGAATGGAAGACTTGCGTTAAAACAATAGGAGACGCCATTATAATTTATATTATTATTATTATTTTTTAAAAAAAAATAATATAAACTAATTAACTTACTAAACATCTATACAATCTATACAATTTATACATCTACAATTTATACATCTATAATCTATACAATCTATACAATCTATACAATCTATACAATCTATACAATCTATTCTATTCCTTCTTAATTTGCGCCGCAAATGTCTTCTTTAGCTCCGCATTTCCGACTTGGACTTCTGCCACTTCGACCCTACAAATAGCACATACGATAAACGATTTAGTTCTTACCTTGGCGCAGTTTACTAAGCATTCGACACAGTATTCATGCGAGCAGCTTAATCTGGCCATCGGCTTGTCGGCGCAGCACATGAAGCACTCTTGGACCTGTAAATTTTTATCGAGTTTCACCTTAATTTTTAATTTTTTCAAATGAGATTTGCTTGAGTGAACCGCTGCTACAGGTGCTGGAATAATGGGAATAATGGGAAGAACTGCCAGTTGAAACACCGGCGCAAAGGGTAAAACATTAGAGCCTAATCGTCTAATAAGCTCATTAATTCGCTGTTGCGAATAGCTCAGTCCAAATGCAATTAAATGATATTTTTCAAGCAGAAAGAACATTCCGTTTCTGAAATCACACATATCTGGCTTGTCATCAATATTCCACATCTGAAGAGAATCGTATGCTTCATTCACTTCTGCTTTCAATTGTTCCGATGCTATTTGTATAACTATCGGATCCATTGTTAACAATGGTCTAAAATAGTTGGCAATGATGATTGAGATTAATTTCAGTTTTGAATGCGAGCATCCAAAACCCAGTCGGTTACAAATGATTGCTAAAATTGGCTTTTGAAGCAGGTTGAGATATTGATACTGTTTACGCAGAGCGAACGAACTGGTTCCCATAAAGTGTTCAATGGCGTCCGTAAATACGGTGATGTTCGCATGGCATCCTGACAGAGTATGGGTTAGCGAATTACAGTATTGGCAGGGCATTTTTATAAGTAGGGTTTTAAGAGTTTGGAAGGGTTTTAAGGTTTATAACGAGTGTTTGGTGAAATATACTAGTCGCAAATGAAACCTAAAGTATTTCAATTTTTTTGATTAAAAAGGGAAAAAAATGGTTCACTAAAAATTTTATATTTAATTTATATGTAATGGGTCATCAATGGGTCATCAATGGGTCATCAATGGGTCATCAATGGGTCATTAATGGGTCATCAATGGGTCATTAATGGGTCATCAATGGGTCATTCTTTGCACGAAGGTTCACAATATAGTAACTATATTACGCTTTCTATTTTAGTGTTGTAAAATTAATTTAAACTTGAAATACTTATAAATCAAGTTTAAATTAATTTTAGTGAACAAGTTTTTCTATATAAATCAAAAAAAATTGAAATACTATTTTTACTTGTAATGAGTAGTATATTCCACCAAACACTCGTTATAAACTCTTACAAAATGTCTACTAAACAAACAATCGCTTCCGCCAATGCTAATAGCATCTGTATCCCTCGTGTATTTGCTAATATCACCGAGGCTCGTGTCAGAAAGGTCTTTGATGCGCTAAACATCTTCACTGTCGAACGAATCGACATGATACAGCGTAAAAATGAAAAAGGTGAGCCATTTCAGCGCATCTTTGTTCACATCAAAGAATGGTCTAGAACGGCCGACGCTGAAAAAGCACGAGAACAATTGCTATCAGGTAAAGAACTTAAAATTGTATATGATGAGCCGTGGTTTTGGAAGGTTTCCTTAAATACCTGGAAACCAAAACCCGAGCTCCTAACCCCTTTGTATGATAGAAAACCAAGAATCCGCCTGGATTTCGAAAATGAAAGAAATGTGGAAGCGGCTGCCACGCTACTAGGAAGCCTAAATATCAGCGAAGACCAAAGACCTTACAGAGAACGCCGTGTGGACCCAACATACTGCGACCAAGATGTGGCTCAAGGATTTAGTGACCGAAGATTGCCAAGAAACTGCGAAGACCAAAGACCTAGAGACGACCAAAGACCTAGAGACGACCAAAGACCTAGAGACGACCAAAGACCTAGAGACGACCAAAGACCTTACAGAGAACGCCGCGTGGACCCGACATACTGCGACCAAGATGTGGCTCAAGGATTTAGAGACCGAAGATTGCCAGCCCCTCAATCACCCGTCAAAAGAGAAAAGCCAATTGTCAATTCGCTCAAACCATTGACAAGTCCGTTGCCAATCGCACCCGGACTGCCTGAACCTGCTGCTGTCACGACTCCTGCTCCTGTGAAAAGAGACACCTTCTTAGTCGCCAAAATGACCCACATGTTTAACACAGAAATAACGGACGAAATCTACTTGGCCAACAGACAACGCGTGCGGGAATTGTTAAAGGAAGCGCGAGACATTGAAGAAGACGAGAGCGACCCCCTCAACTATAGAGGGGAAAATGGCACAGTTCCTGCTGCGCCAAAAAGAAAACCCCGCAAAGTAGCAGTAGAATAGATTGTATAACAAAAATGTATTATAAAAATGTATTATAAAAATGTATTATAAAAATGTATTATAAATATAATTAAAGAAGGTTTTCCTTTTTTTTTACCCGATACATAATAAATGTTAGTCGTAAAAACAAAGACATATAGTGTAAAACAAATGCCAAATACCAACAGTTTCATTTTATCACTTATAACTAACAACGCTTCTAACAAAAAAAACACCTATTTTTATGACATATATGAGTCGATTACAAGGACAAAAATATTATCAAATGCTTTTCTTAGCGAAGCAGAAAACAGAGAATCGTCCGTAGCCCAAGAAGCAGAATCCATAATGTTTACAGCAGAAACAGTAAAACCATTATCTATCCTTTTACAAAAGGGTAAACTAACAAATCGACAAACCGTGAAAATGATTCACGATTTAAGCAATCAAATCGCCTATTTAGAAACTAATATGTTAGCATTTTTCGGATACAATCTAGAAGATATATTGGTAATAAATGAGGATATTTATTTTATCGCAAATACAAAACACTTATTAAGGATGGAATCATCTGGTAAGAGCAAGAACGAAAGCAAACACTTATATTTTAATAATCCAATTGAGAAACCATATTTTTCAAATCCAGAACTAAATGAACTAACAAAGTTACCATCGAAAATAGATTATCGCGCAAGTTATTATAGTTTAGGTGCTCTGGTCCTATTTTGTGCGACCAATATATATATATTTGCCGAACTTAAAGAAGATAATCGCGACATATTAAAGCCGATTTATTATACAAAAATATACTGGTTTTTAAGGCGATGTTTTCTTAAAGATTCTAAGCAGCGAATATTGTTATTTATTTAATTATAATATGAATTTAATTATATCCTTTTATGATATATGTCCCTAGCAACCTTTAAAAAAAAAACAATAAATAGATATTCCTCTGCGACCAAGCGGTCCGGAAAGCCGCCTGGCGGATATTGGTTGCCCCAAGGCCCCTTCGGCCTGCCAGATACATTAAATTCCGTCATTTTATCAGACGCCATACAACATTATGGTCCTGTCGGATTTTCTCTACAGGGCGGCCACCGCAGCATTTCAGTCGGGAGAACAATGAAATTCAGTCAGCAAGGCACGCGATTTAGAGGCATTCATCCAATGGGTCACGGTGGTTCTCAGGGACGATATTATCAGGCGCAGCCCTTACTAAATGCCGGGCATAGCATTATCGAAATAAGGGGCAATCAGCAAGATTTTATTAAACCATCCGTGCTTTCGACCAAGGGCATGTTAGCCAAGCGATTTAGATGGGTCGCGTCGGGACAATATCCTAGCAATTGGGTTCAGCCAAATTACACCGGCAATCTAACAGATAGCGCCAGTCAGGGTCTGTATATTCACAACTTGAGCGCGGCATCTGATTGTGTAGTGGATACCAATGATACTCAGAAATATATCGGTAATATTAAGACATGTGGATCGATGGGGTGTAATTCGACGCCTGCTCGCGGATATACGATGGGTCTACAGCAGGCGAATGCCGCGTATACCAAGTTCTTACATATTCCACAGGATTCCAGTCAGCGAACACTGCGCATCCAACGCCGATGCGCGAATCCGAGACCTGACCAGAAACCGTTCCCCTATGCGGTTCAAACTGGGACGGGCATTCTTACGGGCGGAACAACGGTTACCACGGTTGGAAGCGCGTGCAATACATCGAGAACCTTTGACGAGCCGCCTGATTGGTATTTGGCGTCGAAAACGCCGGTTCTATAATTAATATTGTTATTTTAATATTGTTAATAATCTTTCCTTATCTATATCTTCATAATTAAACATATATGGTTGCAACCAAACACTCAATTTATGAAGAGGATTTTTAACTGTAACTTTTAAAAATATCGAGTTTTTCATATTATTATTTCCAATAAGTTTTTTATCTATTAACACTTTTTCCGGAATTACAAAAAATATTTGTTTATTTTCACAATTTAACCAATAAAAATCATTATCACCTATATCATACTGTATTTGATTATGTTTTCCATTGATAGTTCCATTATTTTTACACATACAAAAAATATATCTATTTTCTTTATCACTAATTTTTGTTACCTTTTCTTGAATTTTAAAAATTCCTATTTTAAAATCATATACAGTTGCTTCCATATTTTCATATTCAAAATTGATAAAATCTATTTTTTCTTTACGAAAAATTCTAAATTCTTTTTCTCGTTGTTGATATATATTAATAGGTGTATCTAATTTTTTAAAGATAAATTTAGTTGTATTATGATAATATTCATTTAATTTATCAAAAATATTCTCTATATTTATTTTATAAATATTATATTTCGATTTATTATAACCAATACTAACAGTTTTTTGATTTACTATAATATTTTCTGGTATCAACCACATACTTTCATCTTCACAACAATAAAATAAAAGCAAACAATCTTTATAAAGATTATTTATATGGAAATTATATGTTAAATATCGTATACCTGTTGTTTTTACTTGAATACCTACCCATTTATCTTCTGTAACATTTTTTGGTCTAAAAATTAGATCAACATGACATCCATCAAAAGCTTTAATTATTTCAAATTTATTATATAAATTTTGACATATTTTTTTCATAAATGTATCTTCTTGTTCAGTAGTATATATTTTAGATATTTCGTTATTTAACATTTGTGTCTTTTTATAGGCGCCAGTTTCTTTATTTTTACAACTAGGACATAGTATCCCAGTGCCACGATATTTAAATACATAATAAAATACTATATGTTCGTGACCACATGATGCCATATAATTTAATTTATATTTCCCATTCTTTGATGATTTTAAAATTTCAATATACTCTTCCTTTGTATTTAATAATTTACAATTTCTTTCATTAAATTTATAAACAACATTTTCATAATTATTAGTCATTTTATACTATATAAATTATTATATTTATATTCTTTAAATAATAATATAAAGGCATTTAAACGTAAACTAAATATATTATTAGAAAAACAACTTAAAGACAATTAAGTATTATAATATGTCCGGGTTTAGATCAGTTGGTAGATCTTGTGACTGTAAAAGTTTAGCCGTTGTCATCACACTGTCGGTGGTTCGAATCCGCCAACCCGGAACCAAAATATATTATTATTATCGATAAATAATAATATATAAAATCACTGTATTATGTATTAGAAATAATAATATATACAAGGTATGTTAGAATCGATTATTTTATTACCCGATGCTATTAAATCTAAAATATTAACCTATTATTTAAGTTATGGTAGCCCAACCGCGAAAATAATTCAACCAGAAATCAAGGACAAATGTCAAAACATATCTTCCAGTTTGTGGTTTGTGAAAGTTGATTATGTATATAATCATAGAACATATATGCTACAAAAATCTATAGGATGCTCTTTTGAAGCAATATGCGACCTAAGACTCGCGATTATCGAAAATAATTTACATCGAAATAATAGTGAAAATGACAGCACATCTGATATTTTAAACTCAATGCGAAAAAAGGTTATCAGTACTATTAAAACAATAACACAACATTATCTTTCACGAACCTTAGAAGAAGAAAAAAAGATTTTGCTTATTTAATTTAATATTTAATATTTAATATTTAATTTATGGATATTTAATTTATATTGGATAAGCTCCTAATTTAAATATACAAGCGACACAAGTTGTTCCTTGATTGTCGGTTTCTAATAGTTCAGAACAAGAATCGCACTGGCTTCTAGCCCGAGAATATCCGATACACATTCTCTTATCCTCATCCTCATAATCTTCATCATCCAGCTGATAATCTTCCTCTAGTTCTTTTGGCGTCATTCGGTCTCTTTCTGATTCTTTTTGTCTGGATTCCTTCAAATATCTTTTATTTTCTTCCCATTCTATTTTTTCTTGCTCAAATTCCCATTCTTCTCTTTTTATATCTTCTTCGTATCGTAACTTTGATGCTTGATTCGTGTCATACGAGGTATTATCTACCTTATGAATCCATGATTTCGGGAAGGCCGCCTTCATCGCTGTAACCACTGGCTTAATTTTATACCAATGAGCCTTTTCTGCTGCTAACTTTTCTTGCTTTTTTCCCCATTTTAACAGTCTTCGTTTTTCTTGTCTTATCAATTCGTCCTTTTCTTGTAAAATAAGAACTTCCTTTTCTAATTTTTTTACCTGTTCTGGATCTCGATTGGCCATCGCAACGGACGCCCATGCGAATTTCGTTTTTTCAGAAACGATGGGCGCTGCTATAGAAGATAAGACTTTAGGAAATTCGGCATTAAATTTCGCCTCTTTTGCATCCTTTTCACTACGCAGTGACTGCTGTTTTTCCGCAAAAAGTCGCTTCTTTTCTGCGTTTGCTTCAGACACTGGACAGTGTTTATTATCGTGTCCCATCTTGTGACAGTAAACGCACTCAGTCGTCTTTAACTTTTCTAGCTTTTCTAGCTTTTTTTGTTCTGATAATAACTTGAAGCATTTTTCTATTTTATGACCTGGTATTTGACAGTGTTCACAAGTAATAATGGGTCTAGTAGAAACGGCAGGTCTAGTAGAAACGGCAGGTCTAGTAGAAACGGCAGGTCTAGTAGAAACGGCAGGTTCTATTTTTTTATCTTTTTTTCCCCTTTTAACAACTTGTTTAAAGCCATCGGTCGCATTGTTATTGGTCGCATTGTTATTGGTCGCATTGTTATTGGTCGATTGCATCTTATAAATTTCAAATAATAATTATCGCCAAATGAAAAAATATAATTTCAATTTTTTATTACCGAATACTAATTAGAAACAGCTCCATACATAATCGTCATCTAAATCGCGGATATCTTCCTTGTATTTTTTATATTCTTCTGGTGTCATCAAATCAACTTTCATATTTATTTGCTCTGACAAATATTCTGCGCCTCCCTGATAATCTCCGCCATAATGTTTTTTGCCTTGATAAATACCGCCATTAATATACAGGTCATATTTTATGGATCGCGTGCGTGGACTGTCTGGAACCCGGTTACGGTCGATTTCCTTCACACATTCTGTTATAATCGGATGCGCATCTTCCTTTTCAGATGGTTTAGCAGTATTATTAGCAGTATTATTAGTAGAAGTCATTTTAAGTTTAGTTGGTTTATAAGTAATAATATGAATTACTTATAAATATTATTTTTCAATTTTTTTATTTCCTTTTTCTTCACCTTCCTTTTTATTACATTTTGCCTTGCTAAACATCGATATTTTTTGTTCACCGACGACCCATTCTTTTCCACCAACCACATATATGCGAGAGATATTTATATCAGGCACCTTATCCATAGTATCCATAATATATAAAATATAATAATGAATAGAATTTAACTTAGTTGCAGGAAAAAAAGGTCATACTATTGCTAGTAAGACCCTTTTCCCTTGAGACCTAAACAAATATGTTAGTTTATAATCCACTTAATAATATATATATTTCGCTTACCTTTAATAATAGTTGTATTTGTATTTGTATTTGTATTTGTATTTATATTTATATATTTATTTACGATTCAATTCATCCTAGTTTCTAATGGTCTCTGTCAATCATCTCCTGTTTCCAGCTTTCAAAGTCTTCTTCTCTCTTGTTTTCTAGCCATTCATCCAAATCCACTTGTTCCATGTCTTCTTCCAATTCTTCTTCCACCAAGTCGACTTCCACCAAGTCGTTGTTCTTGAATCGTTCGTCGACCCACCAGTCATTCGCATCTTCTGCTTCTGCTTCTGCTTGCTGTTCCAAGATTTGCTGCTGTTCAAACGCTAGGATTCTGGCCTTCAATTTTTGAACTTGGACTGGATTTAATCCCGTAACATCGTCATAAGAGTAATTATACGCGTCCAAAAGTGCACAGTCGGCTACATATATTTGATTGGCTATATATTGCGCTTCAGATAACCCATATCTTTGCCAAAGCGACAATCCTTCATGAGGGGCCGAGGCGAGCCACATCAATATATCTCGATTTGCCTCCTGTTTTACGGCCAATTCTTCCGCTTCTAAAGCCTGTTTTTCCGCGAATGCTTCTTCACAGCCATCATTTTCTCCTAAAATCTGATCATCGTAGTATTTCAAAAGCGTCGCTTGCGTTTCATTTCCAGGGTCCGAAAGCTTCCTATTATGAAGCACATTAGGCACATTTATTTTTTTAATCTTACCTGGGTCTGTTATCACTGGTTCCTTTGCCTTTGTCGTTGTCTTTGCGTCATTCTGATGCCACTGCAAAAGACCGTCATATGTCAGCGGGAAAACAGCTCGATCCTCTTCCACCGCTTTCAGCCGCATATCTGTCTTTTTCTTATGCGCTTCTGCTTTGTCCAAGGCCTTTTTGCCGTGCGATTTTCTGTCTTTTTTCGTGTTGAACGGCATTCCGTTTTCTACGCAAAATCCATTTTTATCAAAACTACAACTATAGCTGTCGCTAAGAGTAGCGGAACTAAAGTTATTGTTATCGTTATTAGTTTGGGGGTTCATTTTAGCTTTAAAGTTTAAGAGTTTGGGGAGTAATACTACTCATTATAGACGAGCAAAGTATTTCAATTTTTTCTGGTTTACATGGAAATTTGGCATCACTAAAAATATTGGTTCCCTGGGGCGAGAGCCTACCACCCAGATGGTTGTGCCGCGTCATTTTTTGCCGGTTCGAAACGGCAAACGAAACAATATCGAAGAAGTGACCAATTGCGCGTCAATTATCTCCGGCTGCTCTATATCATAGAGCTTATAATATTCCTCATAATAATTGTCAAAATCGTTGTTAGTTTGAACAATACAATTATTAAATGGATCCATTAGGTTTTTAATAAAATCATTCATCTCTTCGGGGTTTTTATAATTTGTATTATAATCGCCAAAACAAAGGCTACTCCGTTGCTCTTCTGCGTTTTTTATCTCCTTGTGAAACATCTGGTCTATTATAGAAAATGCGGACTTTAATAATATGATTTCCTTCAACAGGTGACGCTTCTTTTTAAATAATTTGATTAATATATTAGCGATTATTTTTATCTTTTCCTTATTACTACCACATGTGCTTTCATTCTCGTATATATATTTCAAATGGCAGAAATAGCGTATTTCATTTTTCACATTTGTTAGATCGGTAATTGTCTTTTTACGCTGATCATCTATTCTTTTTATTACTGAAAATATATTGGTATTATAAATCACCGGATAGCGCAATCGAATCCTTCTCGGAATAAGAAACTGATTCGTATCCTTTATTTCTCCAATTTTCTTCTCCACATCATCTAATTTTTGTTTCATTTCATTTTCGATTTCCAAACTCTTGGTATTTATTTTTTCCTTTAAATTAGTTATTTCATCCTTTTCATTACAAATATTATTACATTTATCGTTACATTTTTCACATACAAGATTACATTTCGATTCACTCGCCGATGTCTTAGATTCCGTCTTAGATTCACTCGACATTTTATGGTCAATATCTTCTTTAATCTCGTCTATTTGATATTCCATTTTTTGTAAGTCATTATATCTAAATAATAAGACAGACCCTGAGGTAAATTCGACGGTGCTTTGTAATTTATCATATTGATGTGATGAAATTTTATGCGCCTCTGATGCCGCATCTAATTTGAGATAATTAACTACTGCTAACAAAAAAGCGATGATGCCATTTAATGCCGCAATAAATAATGCGCCCCAAGTATATTGTTTCATAAATGACGAAAGAACCGTAGCAACCGTCGAAAATAGTATCGCAGGCATCATATACCAATTCAACTGAGATTCGCAGTAAAATTTAGATTCCATGTAGATAATTTTTTGCCCCTTTAAATAGCTCGCCAAAATATCCAATGCGCTACTATATTTGTGATTTATATCGAAATACGCCTTGTCTATTTTATGCTCTACATCCTTGTATTCTAGTTTTTTAAACACCGATATATCTTTTAAACGAATATTGTCCGTCAATGTAATCATATTTTCATCCTCTGAATGATAGTTGTTGTCATCGTCGTCTGGTAAATAGTTTTTCAATACGGCTACGGGATTTTTCTTTGATTTTTTTGTTCCGTTATTATTATTACTACTATTACTATTACTATTACTATTACTATTACTATTACTATTACTATTACTATTACTATTATTATTATTTACCCCATCTTCTAACCCAGACAGAATATCCTTGGAATGTAATAATCGCGGAATATCGTTTTCATCATCATCATTTTCATTCATTGTTAGTTCATCAATACCTAATATTATACTTTCTTTCATTTAAAAATATAAATATAAATATAATATATATTTATATTTAATGCGCAATAAAACCAGAAAATTAAAAACAGGAATTAAAGGTCAAGGAGGGTACTTAAGAGGTTGGAAAAAAGCACAACCCAGCGTTGAACAAAGAACAATTATGCTTAAAAAATGCGGGAAGAAATGCTTTTTGGGCCCCAAAAAATCGTTTCCAATTTGTAGTAAAAATACTTGTAAAATTAACATACAAGGATTACACGCAGCATATGCTAGAGCGCGAGAATATGAAAGAATTACCGGTACTAGGAATAAAAGTTCTAGAAAATACAGAGATATCGCTAGAAAAGCCTACAATATGCTTTATGAATAATTCACAATATTTACAATATTTACAATATTTACAATATTTACAATATTTAAAATTGAATATTATTTAAATATAAATACTTATATTATTTAAATAATTCAACTCATTCAAATCATGTCATTAACATACCAAGCCTATTTGGTTTCTTTAAATTCCGAATCTATAAATGATGTAAATTGGAATCAGTTTTTCGATACCGAATCCGGTATGTTAACTAATTCTAAAAAGCGCCTTATATTTTTTGAAAAACCTACAAGGACTATATATACTCCTATCAATAAAGTGTTTCGAAAAAGACCGAAATGTATTAAAGTGGCGCCAAATGAAGACTTTGACTCAAATGAAGACATTGAAACTGGTAACAATACAAGCCAAACTATAAATCAAGAAAACGACCGCTATGTAAATTTACGCCATATTATCATAACAACCCTTTTCTATATGTCTCATTTAGCTCTCGTCATATTTATGTTTACTATTTAATTTAAGGACTATAAACCATGTAACTTGTAAAATTATTTATACCACACGCGGTGTTTCCGAATAAAAGTCCAACAGGATCGATTGTATTTGTTTGATAAAATGGGTCAATAGCGTTAATATCCGCATCTACATGCGTAACCGACGAGCAACCAGAACAAGCGGCTATCTGAGAACAGGGGTATCCGTCAATAACAGTACATACGGAAGCCAAATTCATTTTTGTATATTGGCCCGCAATTAAATTCGTTTTATCAAATGGCAGAATACATCCCTTGTCGAACGCATTTAAATACCGGCCCTTATTGTATAAAGCCCGCTCCTTGTAACTCCCGGATTTTACCAATTTATCGCATGTAACCGATTTATTACGATTTAAACAATAAACTAATTTTGCTTTTTTATTGGCAATGTAATCGCCTTGAAATACAACTTGCGTTAAAGTGCCGAATGCTGGTTTAGCAGGAATAGGTTTAAATGTATGCGCCATTTATGCTATACTTATGTTATAACAAGATAATTTATTAAGTCGCGTTGCTTTAAAAGTCGCGTATCACATTATAAAATGAAAGATTTAGCAGCAGTTGTCTTTTACAGGTCATAAATCGTCTGAAACGATAGACAAAAACTATAATCCATGTTATTCAAATCTAGAATGCGACCATACTCATCTAGCAGCTGGATTTGCATCTTCTGTATATCTACTGGGCCAAAGTATTGCCGCGCACTCGTGACCAACATTAAATTATTCTGCGCTATTATATTGAATACGCTGCTCTGTAAAGTGATCCTTGCTAATATATTTTTATTCAAAATGGACGAAGAAAAGGCGCCGTAAAATCCATCGCTGACATTATTATTAAAATCATCCACCACCAAATAAATATATCGCGGACCTAACAAATCAATTATGCCTTCAGATACATAAGTCGCATTTTTTTCATAATATCCGCCTCGAAATCCCATCAGCCAGCCCATCTTCAAAGGGAGGGGTGTCTGTTTATCTTCATTTCCATACCGGTCTGACTGGAAATTCAACGCAAAATCAATGTCTCCGTTTAGAGACCCAACCACCATTTTCCCCGAGCCCCCACTTCCCGTCCCTCCGGGAGTGTTAATATCGGCCAAGAACTGAATTGTCTGATATGCGGCCGGAGCCGTTGATAAAAAAGTATTTATATACACCTGTAGCGTCAAATAGGTGTAATTACCGTCTGGAATTGTTACGACCAGTGCCAAGACCGCTGGCACCGAAATAACGAAAAAGTTGTTGCCAAATACCTTGGATATAGCATAAAAGGTGCTGGGCATCTCTAATGCGGAAAGCTGGAGCGATACGACTTGTGTTAGTCTGATTGGCAAATCCAGATGGAAATTGGATGATTGAGAAGCGTAATAGTTTTCTCTAAATCGAGTGTCGATATTAATGTGCTGTCTTAAAATACGCTTATTTAAAGGGTTTATGGTGCCTTGATAGAATTCGCTGGGACTAGATTGACCATATGGCGTCGGGGGTTGTTTGATAATATAAGTGCTTCCGGCACCTGTTAGTTCCGATTTATCTAGTCCCTTGTTCAAATTGTAAACATTTTTGTATGTTTTCGCGAGGTTTTCGATTTTATGACCAGTGTTCGCATTGTTATCTGATTTATTATTATTTATATTTAACACTAGAACATTTTTAACATTGGTAATAAATCCTAGGGTTTTTGTTTTGATTGTAGATGGAATACTTAAATCACTCATAATGTTTTGTCTTAATTTGGCTTCCTTCATTTGAATCACTGTTTCATCATAGTTTGTCGGGAGTTCTAATATTTCTTCGAGTTCTGTTTTACTGTAATTTCCTATATTTAAATCAAAGTTTGAATAAGAGCTCATTATACTATATAGATATAGATATATATAGATGAATTATTTTAGATAAAAATCCAAATATATTATATTTTTATATTTTTATAGATTAAATGTCAGCATCATTGCCACTATTTTCTCAAAAAAATAAAGGTGCTCAGGGATTACCAGGATTACCAGGTTTAAAAGGACCAACCGGACCAACAGGACCAACAGGTTTAAAAGGACCAATAGGACCAATAGGTTTAAAAGGACCAACCGGGCCAACCGGACCAATAGGTTTAAAAGGACCAACAGGTCTAAAGGGTGAAACAGGTCTAAAAGGCGATACAGGATTAAAAGGTGAAACAGGTTTAAAAGGCGAAACAGGTTTAACAGGATTAACAGGTCCCGCAGGTCTAAAAGGTGACACAGGACCCGCAGGTCTAAAAGGTGACACAGGATTAAAAGGTGATACAGGATTAACAGGTCTAAAAGGTGATACAGGACCCGCAGGTCTAAAAGGTGATGCAGGATTACCGGGTTTAACAGGTCTAAAAGGTGACACAGGATTAAAGGGTGACACAGGTTTAACGGGTTTAACAGGTCTAAAAGGTGATACAGGATTAACGGGTGATACAGGATTAACAGGTCTAAAAGGTGATACAGGATTAAAGGGTGATACAGGATTAACGGGTGATACAGGATTAACAGGTCTAAAAGGTGATACAGGTTTAACGGGATTAACAGGTCTAAAAGGTGACACAGGATTAAAGGGTGATACAGGATTAACAGGTCTAAAAGGTGATACAGGTTTAACGGGATTAACAGGTCTAAAAGGTGACACAGGATTAAAGGGTGATACAGGATTAAAAGGTGATACAGGTTTAACAGGACCAACAGGATTAACAGGTTTAACGGGTTTAACAGGTGACACAGGATTAACAGGTGATACAGGATTAAAGGGTGACACAGGATTAACAGGTGATACAGGATTAAAGGGTGACCCAGGATTAAAGGGTGATACAGGATTAACAGGTTTAACGGGTTTAACAGGCGATACAGGATTTACAGGTTTAACGGGTGATACAGGATTAACAGGACTAACAGGACCAACAGGACTAACAGGTGATACAGGACCCGCAGGTCTAACAGGACCCGCAGGATTAACAGGTGATACAGGATTAAAGGGTGATACAGGATTAAAGGGTGATACAGGACCCGCAGGTCTAAAAGGTGACACAGGATTAAAGGGTGACACAGGATTAAAGGGTGATACAGGTTTAACAGGTTTAACGGGTGATACAGGATTAACAGGTCTAAAAGGTGACACAGGATTAACAGGATTAACAGGACCCGCAGGATTAAAAGGTGACGCAGGATTAAAAGGTGATACAGGACCAACAGGATTAACAGGTGATACAGGATTAACAGGATTAACAGGACCCGCAGGATTAAAGGGTGATACAGGTCTAACAGGATTAACAGGTGATACAGGTTTAACAGGATTAACAGGACCCACAGGACTAACAGGACCAACAGGTTTAACAGGTGATACAGGATTAACGGGTCTAACAGGTTTAACGGGTCTAACAGGACCAACAGGACCAACAGGACTAACAGGTGATACAGGATTAAAAGGTGATACAGGACCAACAGGACCAACAGGACCAACAGGATTAAAAGGTGATACAGGATTAAAAGGTGATACAGGACTAACAGGACTAACAGGACTAACAGGTTTAACAGGACCCACAGGTTTAAAAGGTGATACAGGTTTAACAGGACCAACAGGATTAACAGGACCCGCAGGACCAACAGGTCTAACAGGACCAACAGGACCCGCAGGACCAACAGGTCTAACAGGACCAACAGGACCCGCAGGATTAAAAGGTGACACAGGACTAACAGGACCCGCAGGACTAACAGGATTACCGGGTTTAACAGGACCCACAGGTTTAACAGGACCCACAGGTTTAACAGGACCCACAGGTTTAACAGGACCCACAGGTCTAACAGGACCAACAGGACTAACAGGACTAACAGGACCCGCAGGACCAACAGGTCTAACAGGACCCGCAGGATTAAAAGGTGATACAGGACTAACAGGACCCACAGGTTTAACAGGACCAACAGGATTAAAAGGTGATACAGGACTAACAGGACCCGCAGGATTAAAAGGTGATACAGGACTAACAGGACCCACAGGTTTAACAGGACCCGCAGGATTAAAAGGTGATACAGGACTAACTGGTCTAACAGGGCCAAAAGGTGCCGATGGTTCTTATGGTATGCCCTATTTTTATGCGTTTATTCAAGATTTTACAGGTCAATATCCGACAACAATAAATTTTAACTTTACGGGTAGTAGCTGGGATATAAATGCTTTTTTCACAATTAGACTACACATTACTTTGATTTGGAATAGCAGCGTCACCTCTACTGAGTGTTGTACTTATGATGGATACATTGATATTTATCCTGCTAGAGTTCCTAGCTCTAGCGCTACTTCATTATCAACACCCATTGCAAATATCATTAACGCTATAAATGGGAATACTGATTATAATTATACACATGCAACATATGCGCCATTCGGAAGATATTACTGGTGCCATGGATTTACTCTCACAGGCCCAAATCAAGGAATTTATGTGTATGTCAACGGTACCGATTCTATAGGATTTCAAATTATCAATCCAAATGGAAAAACAAGTAATTTGCCATTTAATGCCATGATAAGTTCATCGATAATTAATAAAGGCCCAGCATCTTCAGCGATTAGAATAGAAAATTTAAGCAGTTATACATCCAGCTACTCCCAAGGATTTTAATTCACAAATAAAATTGAATATTTAAATCATAATAAAAGGATATTTATATTAATAATAATAAGAACTAACATAAATATGAATTACTCAGAAGAACAAATTATCGCATTTAATAACTATACTCAGGGACACAATATATTCGTCACAGGACCAGGCGGCACCGGAAAAACCGCGCTAATAAAATACATCCAGAAAGACGCGGTAAGAAAGGGCCACCGCATTCAAGTCTGCGCCCTTACCGGATGCGCCGCAGTCCTGTTAGAATGTAAAGCAAAAACGCTTCATTCCTGGGCGGGCATTGGACTAGGCACAGGCGGGTTAGACCAGCTAGTAACCAAAATAATGAAAAATCGGTTTCTAAAGGGGAATTGGGTGGGAATCGACATCCTGGTCGTCGACGAAGTTTCCATGATGTCGCAGAAATTATTCGAATTATTGGATGCTATCGGCAAGGCGACCAGAAAAAACAGCAGACCATTCGGCGGCATACAATTGCTCTTCTCTGGCGACTTTTATCAGTTGCCGCCAGTAGGAGATAGAGACAATCCAGAAACAACTCGGTTCTGTTTCGAGAGCTTATTATGGTCACAAACCTTTTCCAAAGAGAATCATATCCAACTGACAAAAATATTCAGACAAACGGACCCGATTTATCAGAATATTCTGAATCAACTTCGCGAAGGCAGATTGAGGCGGTCGTCGAACGAAATACTGCTACACCATGTATCCCGCGAAATGGTAGATAATTCAGCGGTTCGCCCTACGAAATTGTTTCCTACAAGGAATAAAGTGGAGCAAGTAAATACGAGAGAGATGAATGCGCTGACTACGGAAGAACTGGAATATAAGCTGAAATATCACTCGGATTTGGAGATGACTTCCGCGGAATTGCGGAAACGCCATGAATATTCTAGGGAGCAAATACAAACAGAATTGCTATATTTGAAGGGTAATTTGCGCTGCGACGAAGTTGTTAGACTGAAAATCGGGTCTCAAGTCATGTGTATTGTCAATATAGAACTAGACAATGGACAAACGCTTTGTAATGGCAGTCAGGGCATCATTACTGGATTAACGGAACAAGGGCTGCCAATAGTTCAATTTGGCAAAGTTTGTTCCGTCATGGGTTATCACATATGGCCAAGTGAGAATATTCCGGGAATAGGGGTGTCGCAATTACCGCTAATTTTAGCATGGGCGTTAACAATTCACAAATCACAAGGCGCGACGCTGGATATAGCCGAAATAGACGCTGGATCGGGTATATTTGAATGCGGACAAACATATGTCGCATTATCGCGAGTGAAAAGTCTAGAAGGCTTGTATTTGACTTCATTTGACGCGTCCAAGATAAAAGTTAACAGAAAGGTTCAGGAATTTTATGCTTTAATAAGTGGTAAAGACGATAGTAAAACCTCTGGTAAAGACGATAGTAAAACCTCTGGTAAAGACGATAGTAAAACCTCTGGTAAAGACGATAGTAAAACCTCTGGTAAAGACGATAGTAAAACCTCTGGTAAAGACGATAGTAAAACCTCTGGTAAAGACGATAGTAAAACCTCTGGTAAAGACGATAGTAAAACCTCTGGTAAAGACGCTTTAGTAAGCGTAAGCGTTACGGCGATTCCCATCGTTATTGCGGTTCCTATTTTATAAGCCTATTTTATAAGCCTTATGTTATAATGAAATTTTTAGTGATCTTTAAATTTCATTATAAAACAAAAAAATTGAAATACTTTTTCTTCTTATAATGAGTAGTATTATTCTCCAAACCTTAAACTTTAAAGCTAAAATGAACTCAAACACTAATAACGAAACTGATAAAAATAACTGCTCGAATAACCCTCGTAGATGGGCGGAAGTTCAGCAAAACCCGGTCTACCTAGAAGCGGTAAGGAAAGCGCAGGCACTCGTCGACGAGGCGTTCTTTGCCGCGCATCCGCAACCCCCGCTTCAAAGCGCTGCTTTTTGGGCACAGGACGCGCTCCTAAACCAATTTAGCGTAGACCAGCCAGATGGAGACAGCGAAAACGAAGAAGCAGAAGAAGACAGAGAAGAAGGCGAAGGTATGTACCCATGTTCTGATGTTTGTTCTTGTATTAGGTATTTTGCGGCAACAAGCGTTGAAGTTGAAGAAGAAGAGCCAGACTTTAGCAGTTTCTGTGCCTATGACAGTTTATTGCCACCGGTTTCACACGACGAATTTCAAGAATCAGAGTCAGCAGACCAGTCATTATACGAGCGTAAAAGAAACGCAGCCTATGAAGCGTTCGTTCAAAAAAAGGTCCGTAAAACATTTGACGAGCATGATAACATTCCTATGGACATTTCAGACGACGAAGAAGACGAAGACGAAGACGAATTGGTGCCCCGTCAACTATTCCCGGACGAAGAAGAAGACGACGACCTGCTAAGTATCATGTCAGACCTGAAAATGGAAGACCTGGAAGAAGGAGACCTGGAAGAAGAAGACCTGGAAGAAGAAGAAGGAGAAGGGGGCTTCATATGCCGACACGGCCTTGATTGCACTCACCAAGTGTGTCTTGATTGCGTCTGGTATTTAGAACAAGAGGCGCGTGCTGCTAAAATAAGTCTACCTGAGCTTGGTTCCCGGCAGACAACCTTCTGTGTCGACGAAGAGACGGGTGAAATGGTCTACAATGGCAATCCAAATGGCTCCAGATTTCTCAATGACGAAGACGAAGTGGAAGAAGACTTGGAAGAAGACTTGGAAGAAGACGACGAATTTGTAGTGAATTTTGTATTGGAAAATGACTTTGGCGCAGGAGGCAGAGAAATTACCAGATGCTTCAGCGAAGAAGACGAAGTTGACTGGATTGTCGATCTACCGGACCTTATTGACCAGTCTGATGGTCCAGAATACTTCCTACCCGAAAAGCAGTATCTTCGCAATGTAGATGAATTAGAAAACTTGTATGGTGGCGGACGATATGTCTATCATCCCTGGCAATCAGCAAGAGTAGAAATCCTGAAACGGGCCATCGCAGCATTCGAAAGCGGACCAAATTATAAATAAATATAAATAGTATAAATAGTATAAATATATAGCCTTAGTTGTAGCAAAATATAATAATATAATCTTTTTTTCCTTCTATTATGTTATTATAAAATTGAAAATTCTATCAACTAACAACACCAACTTATCTACAAAATGTCTAGCATAAACTATTCTGAATACTTTAAAAACCGGTTTATAAAACATGACTCGAATATAGAGAAAATATTGAAAGAACATAAAGGCCAAACTTCTAGAAAAAAACGCAATTATCTTGAAGCTTTTGATCGGTCGCCGCCTTATACCAGATTTACAGATGCCTTGGTCGACACAAATGTCTTTTTGGTCGACACAAATGTCTTTTTGGTCGACACAAATGTCTTTTTGGTCGACACAAATGTCTTTTTGGTCGACACAAATGTCTTAAAGTCGCCTTCTTCGCCCTAAATACGCCGCCGCGGTGGTCCCGACCGCGCCATACGCGGTATGTGGTTGATAAATAAAAGTCCCCTTTGACGCCGTGTAGCACAAGGTATTCGAACAATTATTATATTGCCTGTTATAGGGTAACAAAGTGGTGTCGAATAATGTGCGATAATAACTAGACCGATTGAGTAGGCCTTGCGGATATGCGGTAACATTTGATGTAGTAGATGTTAGATTGAATAAACTCGATAAATTGTTTGACATTATAATATTAATAGATATAATATTATAATTCTTTTTTGCTTCTTGTCGCTTGTCGCTTCGCTTGTCGCTTCGCTTGTCGCTTCGCTTGTCGCTTCGCTTGTCGCTTCGCTTCTTGTCGCTTGTCGCTTCTTGTCGCTTGTCGCTTCTTGTCGCTTCGCTTTAAGCAACCTTTTTCCCGCAAGCCCCGCACCCCGGTTTCGCCCGGTGAACCCTATCAATCATCGGCGCATTTAGAGCGATTGGTCTAGCCCTTGGTAAAGGTGCCTGTACAGGTGCCATAGAAACCGGATAAGTATTTGGATTGGCTAAATTCATAGTCATTCGAACAGGCATTATATTTATTACAGATATTTTAATTTGAATCATTTAAAGTATTTCGCCATCCGCCAAAGCAGTTAAAATATAACACCTGGCATCATTGAGTGCGGAATAATCGATTTCCTTCTCGCCGGAATTTGGATTCAAGCATTCGCCGCAATCATAGTGAATCAGTAGCTCGCATTTTATCACTACGCGTTCGGTTCCATCCGCGAATTGAATTGTATACAGACCGTCGACAATAGATATAATGGTCGCCGTTTCAAAGCTAGCAGACTCATTGTATTTCTTCGCCCAAACAAAATCGCCTACATTAAAAGTATAAGTTACATTGAAAATGCGGTTTTGTATGTCTGAATTTTCATACAACTTTATGTCGGTTACATGTCTAACGGTTTCAGTTATCGGGCAATCGCAGCCAGAAACAATCGATGTCTTTATCGTCTTTCCACCATATACAGGTGCCGCTCGATTAAATGGGATATAAGGCGAGCCAAAAGTCGCCGGCACTGGACCGCGTCTAACCGGACCCTTGCCTTTTATTCGGTTCAAATATCGCTCATAAGAATTATGTTTAATATCCACGCCACTGCCGCCCGGTGAAAGCGCGCCCGGTCTTAGACGAGTAATGGTGCGTTTTGTGCTGTTTGCGCCATAGCCAGAACCGGAACCGGACACAACTTGCTGAACATGTGGCTCTTTTCGGTCACTCATTTGATTCCAATTGACGCCAGGTGGCACGACATATGTAGCGCCGGAGTTATTTACAACTCCGTATACTAAATTGGGTCGCTGATAAACGCTTAAAGCAGCTAAATTCATGGTATAAAGCGACGACCTTACCCGGACCGTGTTTTGTATGATTTTTTGTCGCTGGTATTGAGTCGCCGGGTCATTTCCGTTTAGATTCTGATTGAAAGAGCGGCAACTTCCCCCTGAAGAACAAGGGCTTTGGTCATTTACAATTAATTTATCGGTTGGCATTTATATAATCTGTTATTATAAAATTGAATTTTATTTTTCTTACAAAAGCATATTATCAATAATATTCATAATCATCAATGACATCAATGACATCAATGTATTCGTGCGCGTTATGTAAAAAAGGTTATACTAGGAAGTCCTCTCTAGATAAACACACGGTCTTGTGTGAATTCAAGTCCAAATCCAAATTGGAGCTACAAGTCGCGGTAGAAGAAGCGCCAGACAAACCAACTTATGACCAGCTGGTCAAAATCGTTCAAGAATTGTCGATAAAATATGTCAGAATGGAAGAAAAGATGGGCGAGATGCAGCAATATATCGACCGAAAAAAGAAGAAGGTGAATGTTATCGGATGGCTAAACGCGCATGTGAGACCTACGACGGGATACATAGAGTGGGTCAACAGTATCGTAAGCGTAGAGCCTTCTCACTTTCTGTATTTGCTGAGACCGGAGACGACCATCTTTGAAATGCTACACGAAATATTCGCATACAATTTAGAGAAATGCGATTTTATCTGTCCTCTGACATGCTTTGCGCAGAAGAACGGGGTCTTCTATATTTGCGAACCTGACCAAGATAATGGTTTATTATGCGCTTGGCGAGAGTTAGAATTAGCAGATGTCGTCTTGCTTCTGAAGCAGATTCAGAAGAAGATGATTGGAGAGCTGAGCGACTGGCGAAAAGAGAACCAGAAATTATTTTATGATAATGATAAAATCGCGGATCAATTTAATAAGGCGGTCATTAAATTGATGAATATTACTTTTGTCCAGGACGCAAATATGAGCAAAATTAAAAATAGTTTGTATCACTATTTGAGAAAAGATTTGGATTGCTTGGTTTAACCAGGGTTTGGATTTATTCTTCGTCTTCATCCGAAGACATATAATCGGATGTTCTGGGAATTACTCTATTTGCGATTGGTACAATTTTTGTAGCATTAGATATGCTAAAATGAGAAAACTTCTTAATATAATTATTTGAACTAATGGTTTTATTGGTTATAATTTTCGCAATTTCAGTTAAATGTATAATAATACTTTCTCTAGTAATGACGAAACAATCTCTGGTTGCCATTTCATCTTTAAAATACTTTATTGCTTCCATAAAATTAGGATACATGTTATCATTAATCGTATATTGCGAAGCTCCTTTATTACAATTAATAATATCAATAAGTAAATTATGCTGAGATCGAGCTATACCTATAAAAAAAATTTTACAGTTGGTAGTATTTATAAATCGGTTAAGTTCTTCAGCTATTTTATCAGTGCTACAACCTAATAATATTATAATTTTTTTAATACCGCTATCGCATTGACGCAATGCGATAAATTTTAAATATTCAGTATATTTTTCATATTGCATTGTATTTCCTTGCCAAATTTGTAAATTAATATCATTTACTGGATTAATAATTGTCATTATATCTTTCCAATATTTTAATACAATTGAGATATTGTCCCTTATTAATTTAATTTGATAAGAATCATATGCCCAATAACCAGATACTTTAATTCGGTCGTTTCTATTAATATTTTCTGGATTAATATAATATTTTGCATTAAATTCTAAAAAAATATTAGTAGAACTTTGTTTCCATTTTTCTGGACCGGCTTGTAAATATACATTAAATAATTCATTCAAATTTATATCTTCATAATAATAAGTTGGAAAAATCTCTATTATTTCTTGTATTTTACGTTCAGATTTATCTGACTGTTCGTATTTATATTTCATTACTTCTACATCATCTAAAAAATATATTTCTAAGTTTCCCGTCCCACCAATTTGTTTTCGTATATTTTTTTTCGTATATTTTTTTCGTATATTTTTTTCATATATTTTTTTCGTATATTTTTTTCGTATATTTTTTTCGTATATTTTTTTCGTATATTTTTTTCGTATTTTAGTCGAGCTTTTTCCTTTTATTAATTTTGGTTTCATATATTAATGAACTAATATATTAATTTTAACTTATTGGTCTAAACTGAAATAAAACTAGGTTGCATCGCGATTCCACAGATGCCCGCGTCATTAGTGCTATCGCTGCGCAAAATACGCACATAACCCTGTTCCCCCCAAGTGCTAGACCAGCTATTTTTCACATTCCAGTATTTTTGCCCATTATCTGTGCCATAACCGACGATTAGAACGCCATGATTTAACTCCGTATAACACGCAGTCGCATCTAGAATGCCGCCAGTATACGACTGAAAATATCGTGTGTCCGCGGACAATGCGACCGACACTGGGCCTAAAGCGACTGCGCCTAGTAGAGATACCTGGTCATTCGGCTTCACATCAGAGCAGCTGCTGAAATGCGCGACCGCAGAACATGACTTACATTTCCCATCTGCCCCGGTATAAGGATAAGACGCCAACGCGCACTGACCATTCGCAATCAAATATTTGTCCGCGCCCTCCATTTGACCACCATTACATCCATGCGAACCGTAACTAACACCGGTAGCGCAATCCACCAGCTGTTGCTCCGATAAATCGATTAATTTGCCGGTAGCAATCGCCCATGCGCCTTCCGACGCGCCAGTGGAAGAAAATGTCCAACAAGAGCCGCAGGAACCTTGGTCTTTGACGGAAGTCACTGCTCCCTTTTGCCGCCAATCCAGAGAACTAGAACTAGAACTAGAAGAACTAGCACTATAAGTCTTGCAACCATAAGAACCGACTGTAGCACCTTTTTTAAGGTCGTTACGGAAGCCAGAGTCAATGTATAGCGCTTTGAATTCCTCGGGCGTCAAATCAGAAAATTGGTTGACGCCGAGGGTGAAGTTCTGACCTGGAACGATGTTATGCTCGAAAATGGACAGCGCATTGGTTCTGAATATTTCAAATCTTTTATCTGCTTCTTCATCGCCGGAATAAACCTTATTAAATCGGTCTCTAAATGAAGCAAACTCTTTCGAGTCATAAGTTCCTTTATTGGTCGTTCCTTTATTAGTCGTTCCTTTATTAGTCGTTCCTTTAAGATTGGAAGAACCATCAATAAAACCAATGAAAAGTGTCAATAGACTAAGAATATTGAAAAACATTATATACTATACTAACAAAAAACCTTTATTATCTTTTTTAAAGGAATGAATAAAGGAATTATAAAGTATTAAAAAAAAGATAATGTAAATATTTAATATATAATGTTTCCCGATGTATTTGATTTGATACATTATTTGATTGGAATGCTTATCGTCGCGTTTTCGATATGGTTCATAATACAGATTCACACTCACTTTAGTAAGAATAATGTTCCGCTGCCGAATCAAACGCCGAATAATACAATTTAGACCATCTCTTTAATTGTATTTTTGTAAGAATTGCTCGACAGATAAGATTGGAATCCCCAATTTTCTCGCATCTTCTGCTTTGCCAGTGTCATCCTCCGCGGATTTAGCAACAACCAGAAATGTATTTTTGCTGACTGCGGCGCCCTGAATCGCGCCTGCTAGCCTCAAAATTTCGATAACTTGCTTGTCTCTTGTGCCGGTTAGAACCACTGTTTTCTTGTATAAAGGGTTAGAAGCGTTTGAAGCACTGTTAGAAGCACTGTTAGAAGCACTGTTAGAAGCACTGTTAGAAGCATTGATTAAAAGCAGCTTGTTTTCCAACCCACAATCCTTTAGAAATGCTTTAAATTCCTCAATTTGCGCCACAAAGGTAGCAGCGGTTTTTTCAGCCATGCCCTTAATTGCGGCGACCGCAGCAATCTTTTGCCCCGTAGTCTTACAGGAAACCAGAATATCGGGTAGCTCTCCTAAAATAAGTTCCAACTTTTTGTCACTAAATCCGCGGCCAAATATGTTAGATGCTGCCATCAACTTTACAAGGGTTGCTTTGTGTAGTTTCTCCTGGATGCCGGTATACACTTTGCTCGCCATTTTATCCTTAAATCCGTCCACTTTTAAAAAGTCGGCGACCGTCATATTTATGATTTTGGGCACCGTATCATATCCAGTCTCGATAATTCGACAAATGTTGCCGCCACCGAGACCATCGACCTCGATGCCTTTAAAGAAGCAAGTGATATTTTTCTCTTTGACTGTCGGGTCTTCCGCCGCATTGATAAGCATCACATCGACGCCCGTTGCGTTCCATTGATAGGGGACATCCGGCATCTTCGGAGCCGCGCTACAAACAATAATAGATTTAATATGCGGAATGACATCACCGCTGCGAATAAGCTGAATCGTCGCACCACAACCGACCTTGTTATCTCTAATAAACGCGCCATTAAATCCGGTGGCATATTCGATTTTGACGCCGCCTAAATTCAGCGGCTCAATTTGGACGCGTGGCTTCAAGTAGCCGTCCTTGCTGGGCGTCCAGATGACATCGGTGACGATTGCTTCCGCGATTTGGTCGGATAAGACCATTTTGAACGCAAATGCGTGCTCCGGATTGCCTTTTACTCTAGGCACAATGGCGTCGTTCGTAACAATTACGCCGTCAATTTCGTATTGATAATTTTGCCGCCAATCGACGAGTCGGTCAGATAAAGACTCATTCGTAAGTTTGTTAGTATTTAGTGATAGAACTGTTTTTATTCCAAGTTGTTTTAAAAACGCCAGTTGTTCACTCGGTTTCAAGGCGGGCTCAATTAACTCGTATGCGACGAATTCCAAGTCATTAACCGCATCTATAATCGTCTTGGAATTGATGATGCCGGCAACCATGTTGCGAATGTTGGCGAATTTGTTAGCATATTTTGCTTTGAACACTTGTTTTGACATGATGAATTCGCCTCTTATCGCGAGACGACCTCTATAATATTTTTGAGTATTGGCCGGCAGGCCCAAATAAGGAATAAGATGACTGACTTCTTGCCCTACGCTTCCGTTACCGCGCGTAAACAATTGGTTGGTAGAGCCACTTTTAAGCGTAAATAGACCCGAAACGCCGTCCAATTTACATGATAGCACATATGGTCCGGCAAATTGCTGACACCAATTGGCTAGCGCGCCCGTATCCGGTTTAATTTTATCCATGGATGCCATTTCAAATGGCAGCAAGACCTTGTTGCGTTCTACTTCGGCGCCCACTTCTTTTGTTACCTTATTCTTAGGGAATTTGGTGTCAATAAAATTCTTGATAATATCGAATTGGTTGTCTGTTAAAACCGGGCTATGATTGTAATACTGTTTTGACGCATATTGGAGCATATTTGTTAGGTTAGCTAGAGACAGGGTGTTTAAAAATGGGGTGCCTTGTTTTACAAATGTTTGTATCAGCATATTTTCGCCAACGGCTTCGGCTTCGTCTTCGTCTTCGTCTTCGATTATTTCAAAGATAATTGTTTCTGCTTTGCTTACCGCTTTGCTTACCGCTTTGCTTACCGCTTTGCTTACCGCGTTGCTTGTTACTGCTTTGCTTGTGGTCGCGTTGCTTACTGCTTTGCTTGTGACCGCGTTGCTTACCGCGTTGCTTACCGCGTTGCTTACTGCTTTGCTTACCGCGTTGCTTACCGCGTTGCTTACCGCGTTGCTTGTGGCCGCGTTGCTTACCGCGTTGCTTACCGCGTTGCTTACCGCATTGCTTACCGCGTTGCTTGTGACCGCGTTGCTTACCGCGTTGCTTTTTATAACCTTTTTTTTGAGTGTCTTATTCTTTGGTTTTATAAGGGATGGTTCTTCCGAGGTAGGGAAAACAGAAGCAACAGAAGCAACAGAAGCAACTGTTTGCCGCTCTAAAGGCGTCCGATATGGCATCTGTAAGAAGTCAAATATCGACTTTTCATTAGGAAATGGCTGTAAAACCGGCTCACCCTTCTTCTTGTCCGCGGTCAAATGACAAATAGCATGCTCATTTAGCGTATATCCTTGATTTAATGCTGTTTGTCGCATCACTGTGTTGAATATTTTCGATCCGGTGAAATACAATAGCGCAAACGCATATTCGTTTGGCGGCGCATATAAGAAATCTAGTCGGCGAGCAATAGATTTACCAGGCAACCTCGCAATCACCAGCGTCTTTACAGGTCCTCTCGATAACACATGTAAGATTATTTTCCTTTTAATTAATTCGTCAATTGTTTCTTTGTATAACAAGCCAGTTTCTCCGGTAATAATGATATCAATGTCGCCAGAGTTTTCGGCGCCTCGCCGGTAAGAGCCGACGATTTCAAACGCGTTGTCGCTTTTTGTAACGCTTTTTATTAACCCCTTATATTCCTCTATTTCTTGCCTCGGAATGCGCTGTAAAATGTCTTCGTAAAATTCCAACCCGACCTTCTGTATATCATTCAACAGTTCGTCTTGTCTAATCCGTAAGTCCGCAATCGTTTTGATACCGGCTTTCACCAATTCTTCGGCCTTTTTAGGACCAATCGCGTAAACATCTGTCAGGATATTGATTGGATTCGTTTTCTCTTGCTCTAAAATGCGCAGCGTCCCTGTTTCCAAATATTCCTTGAATTTTTCCATTATAGTGGGACCAATTCCAGGCAATCCTTCCAGTTGCTTTAGAGAAGTTATTGTGCTGGGATAAGTCATAATAGACTCTTGCGCCTTTTGATATGCTTTGGCGCGAAATGGCTCACCGTGTTTCATCATGATTCCGCTTAGTTTATCTAATAAATTAATAAATGCTTCGTTATAAGGTACTGCTGCGTTTAAAGGTACTGCGTTTAACATTGTTTTAATAGTATAATTAACACAATGTTTTTAATATATTTTATTTTCAATTTTGTTAGTTAATTAAGATTACAGATTATCTATTTGAAAAGGAAAACAATTTATTCATATTTTGCGACGAATAGGGAGCGAAGTTTATGTTGGAGGTTGGCATAACCAACTTGGTCGATTTCATTTGTTTTATTTTTTGTCTCTGTATTATATCATGAACTAACATATTTCTGTATTCTAGTAAGGTTTTCGGCACTCGAATCTGCGGTTCAACCTGATTTTCATTGCTGAAATATTTGTTATGTATGTAGCTATTTTGTATAGGTTCTAATTGTTGGTATTGTTCTTCTACATATTGTTGTTGACCATATTGTTGTATAATTTGCTCTTGTACCTTTATTGGCTGATTGTCTAACAAATGAAGCTGCCCTTCTGCTACAAACATTCCCATTTTGGATAAAATATCATCATAAGACATTTTTGGTTTCTGTTCCACGACTTGCGGTCTTGTTACCTTTTTAATGACTGATTTTGTTACAGGAACAGGAACAGGAACACTAGTTTTCTGAGCAAACCGAACTCGGCTATCTTTTTTGGTAATTTTAACAGGTATATTTTCGGGGATCTGGTCATACATATTATCATCTAACTCACTAACAGTCAATTCCATTATAACAAAAAACAATATTTTTTATTTGTTATGTTATACTTAAAATCTAAGTTTAGTATATAATGTCTAAAACGAACAAAATAAGGGTGAAAACGAACAAAATAAGGGTGAAAACGAACAAAAACAACAACAACAAAAATAACAAAAATAATCCAAATAAATCTCCTAAAGAGGTTAAGGGAACCAAAGGTGTAAACGGAACCAAAGGTGTAAATGGAACCAAAAGTGTAAAGAGAATCAAAATTTTAAGGAAAAGGGGAAAAACTAAAAAGGAAATAAAACACGGTAAATCTTATGTTAATATTGATAATATTGGTTCGACTAAAATTATGTATACAGAGGGAAACCAGCCTCCTAAAAAAACATTATTAGAATGGGATGGTCACTATGACGGGAAAAACGCGGACATTCACATGAATTTGGATGTGGATGGTAAGAAAAGACAAACAGAATTGAAACTAACAAATGATGAACTGATGAAAATATTGGGCGCCAATGTGGTTAACCGGCCGATAGATGAGCGTTTAGAGTCACTCGATGAAGATGTCGGTAAAATGTATAGTTTAAATGAGTCTTCTCCTATGATGATGATGGCTTTACAGCAACAACCTTTGTCTAAGTATCAACAACAACCGTATCAACAACAGCCTTTACAGTCTTTGTCTCCGTATCAGCAACAGCCTTTGTCTCCATATCAGCAACAGCCTTTGTCTCCGTATCAGCAACGGCCTTTGTCTCCGTATCAACAGATACCTTTGTCTCCGTATCAACAGATGCCTTTACAGCCTTTGTCTCCGTATCAACAACAGCCATATCAGCAACAGCCATATCAGATGCCTTTACCCGATGTGCCAGTATTTATCGACGAAATGCCAGAAATGCGAAGATAAAATGCTTGCTTATTTACGATTTATATGATAAATATTAAAATATCATTATATAAATGTCAACATTTAGAAGATATGGTGGATTAAATTACGCATCTACTAACAATATAACGCGCAGTTTTATCTCAAATAGCGACCAACTGAATATTAATAATTTCTCTGGTCTGGAGAATACCAAGGAAACATTCAAAAGTCACATTGATTTAAGTGGTAATTCTATTTTACATACGCAATGTATTTATTTTCAAGATGGAACCCAAATGTGTACTGCTGGTAATATTGGCTCACAGGGACCGGCGGGTGCGCAAGGTGCGCAAGGAACACAAGGAGCGGGAGCACAAGGAGCTACAGGGTTTCAAGGAGCTACAGGACCGCAAGGAACTGGACCACAGGGGTTTCAAGGGTCTCAAGGGTTTCAAGGGTTTCAAGGGTTTCAAGGGTTTCAAGGTGATACAGGACCGCAAGGAACTGGACCACAGGGATCACAAGGTGTTCAAGGGTTTCAAGGGTTTCAAGGTGATACAGGACCGCAAGGAACTGGACCACAGGGATCACAAGGTGTTCAAGGGTCTCAGGGTGATCAAGGGTCTCAAGGGTCTCAAGGGTCTCAAGGGTCTCAAGGGTCACAAGGGTCTCAAGGAGTTCAGGGAATCACATCTACAACAACTACAATATACACACCGGCTTCTATTTCTCCTATAGTATTAACTTCAGTGAGTGTCGTAGAATTTATTTTAGTTGGAGGTGGTGGGGGTGGTGGATATTCATATGGTATGGGTGGCACTGCTCGGGGCGGTGGAGCAGGTGCGATAGGAATATATAAATATATTAATCCTGGTTCAGGTTCATTATCTTTTGCTATATCTGTTGGTACAGGTGGTCTCGCTGGTGCTCAAAATAGTGGAAGCAGTGGGACCGGAAATCCAGGAGCCACCGGCGGTTCAACCACAATAACAGTTAATTCAACAACTGTTACAGCAGGTGGCGGACAAGGCGGACCCCTCCTCGCGGGTGGACTTGGTGGACCTGGTGGAACAGTAACCCCAAGTAGCGCATATTTTATTTATTCTGCTACTGGAACACAAGGTCCAAGTAATTTAGGAGGGGTAAATAATATGTTTACCGCTTACGGAGCAGGTGGAAATGGAGGTGGTACTGAATTAGTTCCTACGCCACCTAGTATTCCTACAAACGGCGCAAACGGTGTTCTAGTGGTAACAACCTATTCTTAATACAAAAAACAAAAAACAACATATAAAAAATTGAATTAAAATAAGTATTTAAAGAGAGCGTATCATATTATAACAAAATGTCTACCAAAAATGCCAATAACTTATTAGCCTTAAATAATCCCCACCTCAGAGACCGCAATATAAGATTCTTTGAGCGAGGACACCGCTATGAAATCACCACCGATCCAGGAAAAAGATACACTTCTGTCACCACACTGGTTCATGCTCAGTTTCCGAAATTCGACGCCGACTTAATTATCTCGAAAATCATGAAGAGCAGGAGTTGGGTTCCCGGTCACAAATACTGGGGATTAACTGCGGAGGAAATAAAAGCGCAATGGACTTCCAGCGGCAGCGCAGCAGCGAGTTCAGGAACGAATTTACACGAGCAAATCGAGACCTTTATGAATGATGCGCGCTTCAAATTCGAATATACACATGCGGAATTGTTTCAAGAATATGAAATCACGGAAAAATTCTCTCATGTAGAGCGAGGTATCGAATGGGCAATGTTTATTCAGTTTGTCAAGGACCATCCGAACCTGAAGCCGTATCGCACGGAATGGACGATTTATCACGAAGATGCGAAGATTGCCGGCTCTATTGACATGGTTTACGAGAATGCGGATGGCACCCTAGAAATCTATGACTGGAAGCGATGTAAAGAAATAACATCGGTTAACGGGTGGAATGAAACGGCATCCAATCCGCTAATCAATCATTTACCGGCGACCAATTTCTGGCAATATTCGCTACAATTGAATACCTATAGGAAGATTTTGGAAGATAAATATGACAGGCGTGTGACCAAACTGTGTCTTGTTAGAATTCACCCAGATGCTTCGAATTATGAGCTCTTGGAGGTGCCGTTTTTAGATAAGGAAATCAGTGATTTATTTGGGGAGAGATAAGCGCAAAAATATCATTATCATTATCATTTATAAAGACTTAAAGTTTCATCCATATTATATAAATATACAATATGGATTTTCTAATGCAAGTAAATTTGCCTCAAATTGGCTGTTTTTTTCTGTGTTATTGGTTGTTAGTATATAGCTGTTTGTCAAAGCGTGTAGCCAGAGGGGTATTAATATATCGCCGCGATTCTGAAAATCGAATACACCGCCTTTTTCACGGAAAAGATTTATACGAGGATATTTATGCTTTAGAAGCAACAACAGCAGCAGAAACAGCAGCAGAAATAGCAGAAACAGCAGCAACAGAAACAGCAGCAGAAACAGCAGCAGAAACAGAAGTAGAAGAACCAATAAAATTCGAATCCAAATATCTGAACGCCTTTAAGCACTTTTCAAGTGATTATTTCTTTAATGAAGACGAATTATTGCTTCAAGCTAGCAAATTAACAGAGTTCAAGACGAATTGGGAAGCTGGACAAAAGAAAGTATATGATAATGTCAATAATTTACTCATAGAAACTCAGGCAATACTTGGCTTAGGCTCTGTAATTAATGAGGAGATCAAGGACGCTCTAGTTAAATATTTCGAGATTGAAGAGGATTATAAAGAGGATGCTTCGAACATTGATTTTGACGAGCTGTATATTTATGTAGAAAACGACAATCAAAAGTTTTCGACAGAATTGGAATTAATAGAAAAGGTGGAATGGTCTCCTGAATTAGAGACGGATATTCAAGAAAAGGCGTTCGCTTATGTTTTAGAGTGGAAGCTAGAAGGGTTCATTAATAATTATATTTTAGAGTCTACTCCTTTAGGAAATGTTTTTATGAGATACAATAATCAGAAAAAATCATTCGAGTATTTCAGTAACAATACTATTCCATATAGATATTTAGAGGCGATTGGTAGAAAATATGTCATGACTTTTAGATGTAAGGCGCTTTTTGTTGATTTAGAGGACGAACTTAAGAGGGCTTCTGATAAAAAGGAACAAAATGATTTGGTCAAAGAACCCAAGGCTTTAAACACTAGATTTAAACCTTACAATAATGATTTGAAGATGGACAAAATGATGACGCGTTCTGCTAAACCGAGTCTGCCGCCGCAAATAAAGGTGAATTTGCCTAATGTAAGTGGCCCGAATAATGGCGAAAATCAATTATTAAAAGAAAATGCGAACAGATACACCTGGATTAGTAGACTAACTGATTTTCCAATGCTGAAGAAGGTGGACCGCAAAACGGTGGATAAAAATTATGCTATGTCTTTTGCTGATTTTAAGAAAAGTAAGGAAAATAAAACATAATTATATTATAGTTATGGGTCCAAAATTACATACCAGAAAGAAAGTGAACAGGGGCGGAGGAAATCCTACGACCGTAATGAACAGAGGCGTAGTAGTGAACAGAGGCGTAGTAGTGAACAGGGGCGTAGGAAATCCTACGACCGTAATGAATAGGGGCGGAGATCCTACGACCGTAATGAACAGGGATAATTTTAATTCTATTGAACCAAATTTTTTTGAACCAAAATTTATAACAAATACAAATGACCTTACAAAATCTGCCACGAACGCTGTCGCAACTCTAGTTCCAAATACTGTCGCAACTCTGGATGCGAACGCTGCTCAGATGAAGATTGAAAATGATGCTAAATTAGCTGCTTCTAAATTGAAGGGTGAACTTGACAAACAAGCGAGAGTTGCCGCAGCTAAAGCAAAAGTGGAAGAAAAAAAAGAAGGAGCAAAAGTGGAAGAAAAAAAAATAAATGAAGTTTCTAAAGATGAAACAAAGGAAGAAAAGGAAAAGAGAGAAGCAGCAGAAGCACTAGCTGAAAGAGAAGAAGCAAAAGCGGCTCAGATTGCTACCTTAAAAATAGAAATTGAAGAAATAGAAAAAGAATTAGAGAGGTTAAAACCCGCGATAACTGAAATTTATACAAAAACGAAAGAATTAAAATTAAAAAATGAAAATAAGACTGATTTAACAATAGAAGAACTATCGCCAGCCGAATTCGAAGCATTTAAAAATTATGTAAATGTATATAAAACACTTATTGAAAAAAAAGATGAGCTATATACGGCTGAAAATACTAGCACGGAAGAATGGTCTGTAAGTTCCATTATTTTAGCTCCTTTTAAAAAATTATTTGGAAAAATTGTTGATGGAATAAAAGATGGGACCGCGACAGCGATGGTCTCTACTGCTAGCGTTACCGCGGAAATATTTGCTAAATCTATGAAAAAAATGGAAGAACCTTTGACAGAGATTAAAGAAATACAAGCTAGAATTGCTGCGGCTGGTATTCCTGATGTTCCTGCTCTTCCTACTGTTCCTACTGGTCTTCCCGCTCTTCCTACTGGTCTCCCTACTGGTCTTCCTACGGTTCCTGGTCTTCCTACGGTTCCCGGTCTCCCTACGGTTCCTACTGTAGTAGGCGGCGGTCGCAACAATAATCTAAAAGAGATTCAAAAGGGTGGCGCCGCAGCAGCAAAACGAGTCGAAACCAGCATCAAACAGTTTCTAGGTTCATCCATTACTTCGTCTCATATTTTAAACATGGTTAAACGAACAACAAGGGTTAAAAGAAATAGAAAATCTAAAGGAACCAGACAGTCTAGAAGAAGGGCGAGAAGCCAATAGAAGAAGGGCGAGAAGCCAATAGAAGAAAATAATATGTATAAAATATATTATGTTCCAAGGAATTCGTGACTTTTTGTTTGGACAAAAAGAAGAAATAATAGATAATACAAATCTAGTAGGCGGCAGAGTCGGGTTCACCCCACCAGAAAAGAAGGCCATCGCCAAAAAACTCAAAAACATATCCGAAGAAGAGGCGATTAAAGACTTTGCGCATCTGAAACAAATCGACCTCAAAAAGGTCTCGAATGAGACCAGAACCGGTAACAAATTCGTTGATTATTTCACTTTTCCAGAGCGATTGGAAACAATCAGCAAAAAAGGCATGAATTATTTTGATTTTTTACAGGATACCGAATATCACAAGAAGCCGTATATTAAGAGACTTATCGATTACCAAAAGGGCGACGATAAACAGGTTGCGCTATATCGCGTTTTCAAATTACATTGCGGTTCTATTGGATTATTTAAGCCGCTAAATGCGATGGAAGTGTATAAGCGATTTAAGCCGCGATCCGTGCTCGATTTCTGTGTTGGTTGGGGGTCAGAACTGGTTGGCGCGGCGGCACTAGATGTGCCTAATTTTATCGGAATTGATTTGAATGAGGATTTGAAGGAGCCTTTTAAAAGAATGCTCCATCTTTTAAAGCAACTGAATACTAAAACTAAGATGAAAATAATGATTAAAGATGCGTTAAAGGTCGATTATTCGAAGCTGGATTATGATATGGTCTTGACTTCGCCGCCGTATTACAATGTGGAGCTGTATAATGGCACAAAATTCAGAACACAGGAAGAATGGGAGCAGGAATTTTATATTCCGCTTTTTACAAAAACTTATAAGCATTTGAAAAAGGGAGGACATTATGCGTTAAATGTTCCGGCAGAAATATACGAAAGCGTTTGTTTAAATCTATTCGGTAAAGCGGACATTAAAATGCCTTTGAAGAAGAAGGAACGACCGAAGAACAAACTGACCAAAAAGGGGTATAATGAATATATTTATGTTTGGACAAAACTGTAGGTTGATAAAGAATTAAGAGGTTGACAAGGACGAAATATACAATATAATATATTGTATATTTAATGACAACCGCTAAATATATTTTTTGTGTTGATAATCCGACTGATCCGGAAAAATTTATAAATTATTATTATGTAGACAGAGAATTTATCAATTTAAATAGCACAATATCAACTTCGAGCCCGCCCAGCCTTGAACAAGAAGTAGCAGAATCCCTTATATCCGCGCTCCGCATGCCACAAAATAAAGCCAACGATAGTTTTTGCTCTAAAAAGGGAGAGGGAGTGAGTGAAGAATACATAATAGATGAATTTATTAGCAAACCAAATTCAACCGGTTCTCGCAATATACTAATAAACACAGTAATATATTATGATACAGATAACAAGCCATTTGCTTTTTTAATGTATAAACAGTATCCATCTGATGCTAATTCTATGTATATTTCTATATTGTGTATAAATTCTTTACAGCCGAAATCGAAATTTTCCGATATGGTGTATGGGGATCAAATAGTCAATAATTTTAAGGTTGCTTGTGAAAGCGTAGGCATTCATAATATTTATTTAGAATCTATATCTTCCGCGGAAACATTTTGGAGACGGGAAGGATTTAAGATGGTCGATCCTCAACCGATTTATAGCAAGAGCAGTAGCAGCAGCAGTAAGACCAGAAGTAGTAGTAATAAGCGCATCAACAGTAGTAAGACTAGAAGCAGTAATAAGAGCAACGGTAGTAGTAAGACTAGAAGCAGTAATAAGAGCAACGGTAGTAATAAGCGCAGCGACAGTAGAAGCAGTAATAAGCGCAGCAACGGTAGTAATAAGCGCAGCGACAGTAGAAGCAGTAATAAGCGCAGCGACAGTAGTAATAAGAGAGATGGTCATGATAAATTATTTTATTTCAATATAATTCCTGAAACTGGAAGCAAAGGGAAAGGCAAAGGGAAAAAAGGAAAAACAAAAAAACACAAGACCAAAAGACACTGGATATTTATATAATAATTATGAATATGGATTCGAATAATATATAATGATAATGTATTATGGATACTCTTATATCAAAAAGCACCAAATCTTTGAAATCTAGTTCAAAATCTTTGAAATCTAGTTCAAAATCGAAATCTAGTTCAAAATCTTTGAAATCTAGTTCAAAATCTTTGAAATCTAGTTCAAAATCTTTGAAATCTAGTTCAAAATCGAAATCTAGTTCAAAATCTTTGAAATCAGCCAGCATTCAAGATATAGACCTAAAAATGCCTGAAATATTGCCCGGTAAACTAACCTATAGTGACAAAATAGCGAAAAAGATGGAAAAAACATTCCAGATGCATAAAGATGTCCAACCCTTTATCGGTTCTAGTTATTTTATTAATTTATTTTACTTATATCTTTTTAAAAAATACAAAATGAAGTGTGTTATAACAGATAACACGACAGAAATAGCATTAACTTTTAATTTTAAAAATAAGGAAAACATATCAACACACCACGAAAATATTGAAAACTGTAGTCAACGCATATTCGAATGCGTAACAAGACAAGAAAATATAATAATAATTCCATTATCGTTTCAAATAACGATCGACCAAATACATAAAGGGGGGCATGCTAATTTATTAATATATAGGGTAAATACGGGTGAATTAGAACATTTTGAACCACATGGCGCGAAATATAGCGGAACTCAGGCGATAATGATTAACAAAAGAATAAATGGTGTTTTATCATACTTAGTAAAAACATTAAATGAAAAAATAAGAGAAGTGAATGCGGAGATTGATTCTAATTCAGCTTCTAAAATAAATAGTTCAAATAGTGAAAATAGTGAAAAAATTAAAGAAGTGACTTTAATAACGGCTGAAGATGTGTGTCCAGATATAAAGGGATTACAAGCGCTTGAACAAGGAAGCGTGATACCCAAAAATGCGTTAATTGAACCTGGCGGATACTGTGCTACATGGTCCATGTTTTTCACCGAATTATGTTTAAAAAATCCAGAATTTTCAAGCAGACAAATACATGACGCGATAATGGAAAAAACAGAGTTGTATGAAGCTAAAAATGATTATTTACGAAAAGTAATACGAGGATATACTTGTTTTATAAATAATAAAATAGCGAAATATTTTTCGCATGTATTTGGTGAATCCATGTCATCTGTAAAAATACACGGTTTGTTACGCGAGTTTACTCAAACTGGAGAAAATAATGCGGAATTTACGAATTTTCTAGACAAATTTTTTGAAATAATGGAGGTCGAAATGGATGCGAATATAAAGAAAACAAATAGTTTCCCTGATGTCAAAGTTAGGTATAATGAGTTTTCTGAAGGAATTGGCACGGAAACATCGTCATCTTCCCTTTTAAGCGAGAATCGTATTTCATCCCCTAAAAGGGCTTCTTTAAAGAAGGAGGAAAGTGGTGTGGCAAAGGGTAAAACAAGGAATAAACCAAGGCATAAAAGGAATAAAACAAAGAATAAAACAAGGAATAAAAGGTTTTAATAACTTATATAAAGCATGAGATAAATAAGCCCTTAATTATTTCTTTTGCTCTTTTAACCAGTCGCAGAAGCCATTACTTTTGACTACATTGAACGACGAACCTAGGTGTTCTTTGGCAATTTTATAGGCCTTTTTCTCAATCGGATCCAATTGATTATAATATTGAAGCAGATTGGCTTTCAACTCGGGAGCATATGCGTCGAATGCGTCAATTAAAGGTTGATTCATGATTTCTTTGATATATAGATAATAATACATTGGTTTTATATCGAGAATATAAAATCAATTTTTTCTTATTTCCTTTTTTTAATACTTTTTCTTCTCTTTTTGGTTCTTCCCATTCTCTTTTTTTTAATACTTTTTCTGCGGATCTGTTTCTTAGATTTCCGTTTCTTTGTTCGTCTTTTGGAGCCGCCTTTTTCTGCTGCTATCATCGCTGCTGTTTCTTCTGCTGCTCTTTTTGCTACTAATGACCGTCCTATTTTTACTGGGTTTACTGCTTTTGCTGCTGGGTTTACTGCTTTTGCTACTGGGTTTACTGCTGCTTTTGCTCTTGCTACAGCATGTCCGCAGTCGCACGGTATAAATCTGCTGTCATAATTCCTAAAATATGTATTAAATTTTAGACAGTCATTCATCATAATATTATAAATAATCATTTTCATGACTATTTCAATATCTTGTATAAATACATTATCAAATTTATCATTATTATCGACTTTTTGGTTTTTAATATCTAAACCAATAGTACAATAATATTTGATTAGAGATGATTGAAGAACAAATTCTTCTTCTCGTGTTAAATGTTCCCGTGTTGAAAATGGTTGTGCTATTAATTCTACTTTTTTATATCCCTGTATAAAAAAATAAAGCAAGCATTCGAAAAATAATATGCTGCCATAGGGTAAACTAAAACACTTAAATGTATCAATATGAATCGTTTTATCACTAGGTTCTAAATCAAACAAACTATATTTAATAAAACATTCATTATTATATTTAAAATACTTATCATCGAATGCTATTTTCGGAAGCTTTTTTAAGTCATATCCTAATATTTGCGTAACATAATATGTTGCTAACTTACGCGATGCGTCACTAAAAAAACTAAAATTATCTTCTATACACTTAGGAATTATTGGAGTTTGTGCTATAAAATCGCGTACTGCTTTTTGAGGCAAAAATGATTCACTAAATTTACCAACCTCACTTAATGTTATATCCGCTAACGGTATGACAAAAATCATTATCGGATATGTTGTGGTACGAACTACTACTAAACTTCTTATATTTAAAACATTTAAAATAGTAACCTTGGTTCCTATGGCAATATAAACTGAAGAGTTTTTGGCCCGGGGTTTTTGTGGTTCTACGCTAATTCCCCAACGAATAAACTCTGTTTCAGGAACGATGGCTTCTATATTATCTGTTTGTATTACTATACAGTTTTCACCAATCTTTCCGGAGTGTCTGGTATTAGCTTTAAAATTGTATATTTGTTTAGCATTGTATGTAGCAGCAGCATTCTCTGGAGGAACCGCATCCTTTGGGTCTGGATAAACTAGTTGCTTTTTGGCAACTTTGGGGTTTTTTGCGCGTACTGTTGTCCAAGTATTTTGAAGACATTCCGATTGATCTATTTTGTCTAACCATGATGACGGTAAAGCATACTGGTTATTATTATCTTCAATAATTGCCCAGGATATATCACTCTTCCCTGTATATGGGAAGTAGTCGACAAACCTTACCACATCATGCTTGTTTAATGTTAATACATTTAGGATGCCTACTCGCCTAGCGACAGCTTCATCAGTATCATTTGGTCGATTAAATATTTTAAGACAATCTCCGGGTCGCCATTCGTCGATTTGCGGTCTACTAATTAGCTGCGGTTCTATTCCTATTGGTCCCGAACTATCACGGTCTCTTTTTTTAGAAGCGGGTGGATTATGTCCTAATCTGAGCTCTTCATCGGCAAATGGAAACACCTTTTTTTCACTCATAATATTTATTAACTACAATAATCAGATATAATATTGTAGTTAATATGCTTCTAAAGGGAAACAAATTTATCTTTTTCCCCTTTTCTTAGTTTGTCTTCTTTTGTTTCCGTTTTGTTTCCTTTTTGTTTTCCTTTGCTTTCTTTTTTTCGTTTTCTTTGTTTTCTTTTTGGAGCCACCTTTTTTTGGGAATAATATTCGGTCCGTATGTTTATTAAATGCAAGACTTTGTATCGCTGCAAGACGTTGTCTCTCTGCAAGACGTTGTTTCCGTTGAATGATCTTATTAATGACATCCATAGCTTCTGTAACCTTCCTCTCTATCTCAGCTAGCTCTTCTTCTGAAACCACATTTCCATTAATTATATCATGAATTTTGCTTGATATGGTTTCGGCATTTCCAATAAGCGTTCCATCTTCCTGAATTTCAAATCCTATACCTATATAAAATCTCAGCAAGCCCGAAAGGTCTAGACCCCTTGCTTTTTTTTTTGGGTCGAGGTCGGCGGCAGGAGTCAAAGTAATATCTTCAAATTCCCAATTTAGACTTCGTAATGTGTCTATTGTATCGGACAAGAATTGTTTTCCAGTATTTGGTATTGAACCTTCATATATAAAATAATGTATTGTAATTATTTTTTTTTCAGGATTGCCTTCAAATTCTATTATACAGTCAATACTGTTATCTCTTGGAGATGCCTGCCCGATTTCAGTAGACCTATCATATTCAATGATAACCTTATATACAATTACTTCTCCGAGGCGATCTAAAACTAAACTCTCATTCACAGTATAATCAACGTCATTATGATGAGTTGTAATCGGTAAAGTTTCGTCATCGGGAGGTTCCAGACCGCTGTTGTCTTGAACTGCTTCTTCTTCTTCTTTTTCATCTGCTTCTTGTCGATCCTCGATTTCGGGCGTTACCCCCAATCGTTGTTTTTCTTCATTGTAGCTTAGATTATTATATATGTCTTGCAATTTAGTAGATGTTGAAGGTATTGAAGAAAATGTTGGATGTATTCTTGAAGAAAATGTTGGAGGTGTTCTAGAAGAAACGGGTTTAGCGTTAACTGTCTTGCCGAATTTGTTAAATAATGGCGCACTTAGTTGTTGGCTTGGTCTTTTATTAGCACTCCCATTCTTACTCATATATTTAAACTAAAATAACCAGATATTATTATTTCATATAAACAATGCTCGGTTGTTTGTCACCGAAATAGGTTGCCATACATACGATTTGTCTTCCCGGCATCAATTTGACTTGACTTTGGTTCATCATATTTGTTAGTTGTGTCTCTATTTGGTATCCATTCGATGTCAAAAAAGAATATAAATCTGGGATTTCATTCGGTGTTAATAGTCCGTTTTTACCAAATTTATTACTATTACTATGACCATTGCTATGATTTGGAAAAAGATTTACTATCGCTAGCCCGCAACCCTCGACTCCATTATAATTGCTACCCTCTTTATACAGTCTTGGTAACTGTAAGCGTCGTATAAAAGCGCCTAAAGGGCCGTCTGGAACCACATTCACCAGCAAAATGTTTTGATATTGCTTACAATATTGGTCGTAATATGGCTGGCTAACAATCGTAAATGTTCTGGGATTTGACATTATATATTAATGTATTAATAAAGGGAAATAAATATAAAGGGAAATAAATATAAAATTGAATTAAAATGATTTAAATACTATAGCGTATATTATTACATACGCGAAAATGAATAACCATACTTGTAAAAAATGCGGTAAAAACTTCACCGATAAATCAAAATATTCCGCGCACTTGAAGCGAAAAACCCATTGTATTGCTCTGACTTTTGATATTATAGAGGAATCTGAATCTGAATCTAAATCTGAACCAGATGTTACCAATATCAATAACTTTGACCATCTTGTCGGCGCCATTTCCATAAATGTTCCTAAACCTATTTTAAAATGGGTAGGAGGAAAAACGCAAATATTGGACACTCTAATTCAACAATACCCAGTCAACATCAACAATTATCGTGAAATATTTTTGGGAGGTGGTAGCATGTTACTAGCGCTGCTAAAATACAAAAAGGACGGCATCATTATAGTTCATGGCCAGATTTACGCATATGACCTAAATGAACCACTTATCGGTGTTTATAAAAATATTCAATCTTGCCACAATGAATTGTTTGCCGAAATAACGCGTATAATTGCGGAATTTAATTCCAGTAATACGCAAAATGGTATCCTTAATCGCGCACCAAAAACGCTAGAAGAAGCCTTAAATTTAAAGGAAAACTATTATTATTGGACCAGAATACAATACAATAAATTATCTTTGGAACAAAAGACATCTGTTTTGGGCTCCGCAATGTTTATATTCTTGAATAAAACATGTTTTCGCGGGGTTTTTAGAGTCGGACCCAACGGATTCAATGTTCCTTACGGTCACTACGATAAGCCGGAAATTATTAACGAGGCTCATTTAAACGCGATTCACGAGTTAATACAAGGCGTCATATTTGAATGCAGCGATTTTACAAATTCACTGAGTAATGTCGAAGCAAATGACTTTGTATATTTGGACCCGCCATATGCTCCAGAAACCGCTACTTCTTTCGTTAAATATACTGATGCCGGGTTCCCGGTGGAAACCCATTTAGCATTATTTGGCTTGTGTCATGAGTTAACCCAGAGCAATAAAAAATTTATGCTAAGTAACTCGGATGTCAGCTTAGTGCGTGACAATTTTACTGCCGCAATTCATTCAAGTTATAATGAAAATATAAAATCTATCTCGTGTAGACGCGCAATCAATTCCAAAAACCCTGATGCGAAGGCGAAGGAGGTTATTATAAGGAATTATTGATACTGGATACTAGATACTGGATACTAGATACTTATCCAAGCATCTAGTGATTCAAAGTAATTATCGTCGTCGCCAAATAGAACCGCGATTCCGTCTTCGACAAATATTTCATTTAATGTCGTGTATTTTTTTTTGGGCGAATGTAGTTTTTTCTTTAAAAAGTTATTAACACAAAAAGCATACTCGACCTTAAATTTGCCGCCGAATAGCTTTGAATACACGCGTTTAAATATGGGGCCGCTCATTAGCTTATCCTCTACGGAACCGGCGACATTTTGCTCCTTTTTCTCGATGAATTTTATTTCAAGGCGACTATCGTCGTGTTTTATAATATACACTTCGTCCGGATTTCTGGATATATCGCCCTTAGGAATGCTAAATTCGCATTCCATATAGGTTTTAAAGCCAGACTGAGTAGCATAAATGACTTCCTTGTCTTTGAATTTTTTTGTTAAATAATAACCATGTTTATTTGTATTCATATTATGTCTTGTAAATCCTTGCTCTAACAATCGGGGTTCATTGTTCGTTTTTTCTTCGAATTTTTTACCATATAGGTTTGTATTGGCGCCACCTGCTCCGGTTCCCTTGTTTATAATGGGACTAAATTCTTCTACTTCTATAAATTCTATTAGTTGATTTTTTGCCATTTTAGCCATTATTATATTGTATTGGAAGCTTTATATTGTTTGTATAAGTATTTCAATTATAAGTATAAGTATTTCAATTTTATTATCATTGTCAAAATAAAATTGTATGAATAAATGTTTAGCTTAATTACCCTTTATAAAGGGTGGATAAATTAGCTCATGTAATAATTCTAGTTCCTCTTTTGTTAGTCTAATCGTGCTTAAAAGCTTGAAAACATTATTATAACTATTCGCGTCCAAAGCATAAGTGTCGATAAAGTCGGTCTCATATAGCTCAAAAATGGTTAAAACGATATTGTAGGTTTCCTTGTTTTTAACATCAACTCCTTGCACCTTTTGCAGCCTTTTCTTTATATTACTGTATTTCTGTTGCCGTTCTGCTCGTTCAAGCGCAATTAAATCTTGAATCTTTTGTTCTTCGGCTAATTCAAAATCTAACAAACTTTGCTTCAAAATGATGGCGATATCGGCATCTGATGTCTGAGCAAACTCGGTATGCTGGGCTAGGTCGTGCTCTGTATTATAATTGGCGTTGTAATTTGGTTCGCATAATCGCTCGGTTATTACTGGATCAGGGTCTCTGACTCTGTCTTCTAGTTCTTCATTTAGATCTGAATTGTTAGACATATTATATATCATATATCATTATATTTAGATTGATTTCATATAATCATTAGTGGCTTCTTTTGCTTTTATGTCTTCGTCTACTGCTTCTGCTTCGCTTGCGCTTGCTTTTTCTGCTTTTTCGTCTACTTCTTCGGCTTCTTCTGCTTCTTCTGCTTCTTCTGCTTCTTCTGCTTCTTCTGCTTCGCTTGCGCTTGCGCTTGCCACGCCCCGTATTGTGCTGTCGCAATAAACCATTTATCATGGTTAAATGAACTTTTAAATCATCTTCGATTCCTTCTTTTGTTAGTCTGTCTGGTCTAGAACCGAATTCTTCGTTGCCAATATCAATTAAATACCCCAAAATATCCGTTTTATAGCCTTCTAGAGCTTCCACAGTCTGTTGATTAGTGTCAAGATATTGTTTTATCGCCGCATTTAGAGCGTTGCCTTGTGTTAACAAGTCGCCTTCATAGTCTTCTCTTTCTTCATGACTCATGTACTATATTATTACAATTATTATTATTATTATCACTAACAAGGGTGAAAAAAATTGAAATAAAATACTTAATAAGTATTGAAGTATTATCGCTTATATTAACCTTGTCGCTTAAACTTATCGCTTAAATAAATACTTAAAGATGTCTCTACCTATGAATAGCCAGGAACCAACTGAATACGAAGAACAGGCTCAAGACGGCTTAAATGACCTAAGATCACTGTTAAATGATGAGTTAGTTCCTATTTCGGAAGAAAATACTAAATTAAACGCAACCATATTTCGCTTCCAGTTTACCGAAGCATTCATGCTCGACCTATATAAATTCGCTAAAATTCACCAATACGATCACAGAAAGGATTTCAAGGAGGCTTGGACTATTTGGCTGGAAGAAACCGACGACATTATTCAAGAGGAAGTCGACCGCCTGAACAATCTCGGATACGACGGCGACATTTTAGACAAGATGTTCAAGAGCGCTCGCTACTATTTCCGAAAGAAAAGCCCAATTAAAGCCGAACCGAAGGTCAGAAGGCAATACATTGGCGTCAGTCATGACTTATTGGCCGCCATGGACGCGCATATTCGCTCCACCATTAGAGCCGACGGGTTCCGGCCGAAGAACGGATTTGTGTCGTTTTGCCTTAGCAACGACCAGCTAGTTAAGGGAATCATTGTCAGCATCTACAAATCCGGCAATCCGGACCTAAAAATGATTCAACTGAAGCTGAAGAAGACTTACAAAAACAGATATTTTATGTTAATTAGCAAATAAAAATAGCTGTCGATATAACAATATTATCAAATGCTTTCTTCCTCTATATATTTTTTTTGCGATTCTTCGGATTTGGCAACCAAAAAGGGAGCAGATACCAAAGACACGCATCATATCGTTTCCAGCCACTTTTTTTCCATGAACGAGGTTGCGATTGCTAACAAAATCCGCGCCTTAAATACAACATTCGGATTCCGATTCTACATTTTCGACAGCGCAAGGCCTTTGAAAGTCGGTGAAATTGCGGCAGACCATTTAGCTCCAAGTATAATGACAACGAGTGGAATGAGTCGGCTTTTGCTGACATTTCCGAGGCTAGAGCTAGCATATTTCGACGCCTATTTGTCTTCTTTAAGTAGCTCTAAGAAATATATATATCAGCTAATTGAAGGATATCGGACTTTATTGGGTTCACTCGATTTGTTAGTTAGTAACCAGATAATACATAATAGTTTAAACTTTAATACAATTGTTGTACATAAAGAGGAGACTATACTAACAAACTTTTCGTTTTCTGTTGATATTCAAAATTCGGGCTTCGATTGGTCGCAGTATTTTCTGCTAAGAAAGTTGGATAAATTTTGTCCTGTTGAATTTTACTTGTTACAATATCAAGTAACTAACAAACAGGAATTGTCCATGTATAATATCGAGGCCATTATAAAGGAGTTTTCCAAAGATTGTTTAAAGGATTTTAAAATAGATATAAATTTGGGCTATTTTGTCAAGTATACTAACAAATCCTTTTTAAAGAATTTGGAAGAAGCATTAAAGTATTGGAAAACTTGGGATAATTACGCATTAAGTATGGTTTACTTGGATATTTTAAACAATACTTTTTTAAAGAAAGATAACAAATTCATAAGCGATTTTATGAAGTTGTTAGTTGGTTATATTAATTTGGATCCTTCTAAAAGGGGATTATTTAGCTTGACTTTATTTGAAGAGATGATACAACATATTGATTTGAAGGATTTTAGAGAATTAGTAATAGTAAGCAATCAATGCGACAAATAAGTAATTAAATTAATGGTGGCGCCGGGATCTTCGATGGCGTCTAGAAGACCTCTTTTTAGACCCTCTGGATCTGCGAGTGCGCCTTCGTCGACGGCGGCCGCCTATTATATTTCCATTTTTATCTCTTATTATTATTCGTCTATTTGTATCTCTGGATATAGTTCCTGATTGTCCGTTACCATACCAAGTAATAGTCCATGGCTGATTCTCAAAAGATCCTAAAGGATTAACGCCCTTCACCAGTATAGCTGTTATGTCTCCAAAACCAATTGTGTTTTGAGCAGCATGGTCGAACTCTTCATTCTCAACCGCATCTATTATTTGTTGTTTTGTGTCGTCATCCATTTTATTATACATTAATTAGAGAAAATAATTAATATATATTTAAGAAAAGATTTAATGGTGGCGCCGGGATCTCTTATGAGAACGAGAGCGTCTAGAAGACCTCCTGTGAGAACGGGAGCGTCTTTGGGTTCGGTGGCGCCTGTGTCTGCGACCGCCTTCCATTACGAGTGGTTCGTATTCAGGATCGGCTTCAGGATCGCCGCCTACAGAAAATTCATCAGAATTTTCCTCTCCTCCTCCGCGCCACTTTTCGCCCTTATCTTTGCGCCTCTTTGCTACGCTCATGGCTTCCTTGTAGCCAATACCTTCTTCCTTTTGAACCTTCTTGACGAAGGTCACCCAGGCTCTCAAGCTAGCATTGCCGTGTCTCTTGCCCTTGTGCGCCTTCTTGGAGCCCCGGTGACGACGACCGGCGTTTTGTTGTTCTGCGTCTATTTTTGCTTGAGCTGCGTCTCTTTCTGCTTGGGTCATACTATTTATTTCACTCATTTTATTATATATAAAACACAGATTATATTCTTTTTCCAAGGATAAAATTGAAATAAAATATTAAATACTAATTTATTTAATATTAAATAAATAAATAAGACTTTAAAAAAGAATGCTTAAAGACAACATATTAACTTTAAAAGTGCCAGGTGCCAATCTAGTATTCACTAGATATTTATATATTAAAGATGAAGTAAAGACCGCGCTTCTAATAAGTATCCTAAATAAAAGCGATGATGCGATATTCTGGGCCTACGAATTGTATTATAGTGGTTTCAAAAATGAATTATACGCATTCATTTGGCAGATATATTACGACTTCTTTGCTACGCTAAACCCGAGCTTCGCAGTGTATTTATCTAAGAAGCTTTCGAATCAAAAGGACATTGATGATCGCTTAATTAGTTCGATTATCCAAAACCTTTTAATCCGGTCTTACAATACAGATATCTTTCTCTTAAGGACGATTTCAGAGGTCTTTGAATCAGAAGAAGCATCTGATTCAGAAGAATCAATCGAAGACCTACTAGAAACAAAAAACTACCGAAAACTAGCTTCCTATATTCTTCTAAATAAAACGGATTTAGAATTGGAAGACACTTATAAAAAGGTTCTAAACTATTTCAAACTAACAAATCAGAAAAGGGCGACACTTTCAAACGCAACTGTATCCAAGCAAATCATATTGTTAGCAAACATCATGTCATTATTTAATACAGAAGCCCAAAATCTCGTAAAAAAGAAGAACTTTTATGTCCGCGTAGATCCGGAAGAGGTCGTCCAATACGAGACCATTGAAGCAACCAGTTTGTTGAAACCATATCGCATTTTAGCGCAAGCATGTTCCAGAAAAATCCAGCACGACTTTGCCAAGTTGTTTCAAGGATTTCGAAACCAGCCCTCACCCTTAGAAAAAGAGAAATACAATGAGTGGACCACGAGGGCCGCGGTCGAAAAATACAGCGACAACTGGCTATATCATGCGGCATTTTCACCGGAGTGGTTTGCTAGAATCATGAGTTGCAAGGGATATGTAGATTATCAGAACCAGCAAGTGAAATTTGTTAGCGAAGAATGGGAGGATGCGTTTTATAACAAGTTTAATTATGACCCGGATGAGCAGCCGCTATTTGTAAAAGAGAACGCATTGAAACTTATTAAAAGCGATAATACTAGCACATGGCAGCAATTCTTCGCCAAATATAAAAGATGCGGTCTGATAGATGCTTTAACTACAGAACTGGATGCGCTGAATGAGGAGCCACTAAAGTATGACTAAAGTATTTGACTAAAGTATTTGACTAAAGTATTTGACTAAAGTATTTGACTAAAGTATTTGACTAAAGTATTTGACTAAAGTATTTGACTAAAATGCCTTAATATATAAGTATATATTATATTTTTATTTATGCGAACGCAGGTTTATCGGTGGAAAAAAATTGAAATTTCTTTTCCTAAATGATTTAAAGGTATTATCACAAACTATATACATATCAAAATGGTTAAAAATACTACAGGCGGCAACACTAATAAGAAATTCGCGCGCAAACACGCGACCAGTTCTAAAGCAGGAAATAAACTGCGTATATCCGAGGATGAAGGCGAGTTATACGCAGTCACGACAAAAAATTTAGGTAATAATATGTTCCACGCCATTGCCACAGACGGCATCACATATCTGGTCCACATTCGCGGCAAATTCTCCGGCAAAGGGAAGCGATGTAACATTATCGAGGGCGGCGTTTGGGTGCTGATTGGTCTTAGAGAATGGTCGACTCAATCGCCGGCGACTTCTGGGGGAAAGCTAAAGATGGTCCAATGCGACCTGCTAGAAGTCTACTCCGAACTAGACAAGACGCGACTCAAAGAGTCCGTTAGCGAGGACTGGGATGTCCTGCTGTTAAATGACCCGACTAAAATAGATAAAAAGGAGGATAAATATCAGGATGAAATCAAGTGGCAGACCGAGAAAGATGTCGAACAGGCTGTATTGTTGGCGCAAATTCAATCAGGATGTAGCGCAAAGATAGCGTTGGCTTCTGCCGCACCCGCTTCTGCCGCATCCGCTTCTGCTGCTTCCGCTTCTGCCGCGGAACGCACTGATATGGAAATCTATGTCGACGATATTTAATTATCCCTGTTCTAAATAATTTAATGATTCACTTATAAAATTATTTTTTATTTGATTTGCCTAATATATTGATGATAAAGACCAATGCTACTTATAAATGCTATAAATTTCCATGACGAAAATGGGTCTTTTTCCGGTTTCGGGGTTTGATTTACAAAAGATAGGGCTCTTTGATGGAATATTTTCTTCTTACCTTCTTTCCCGATAAAGTGGGCAACTTGTCTGTTAAATTTGATTCTATTGAAAGCGAAATTCATCTTATTTTATATATAAAATTGTGTTTAAATGGTTTATCATATTATAGATTAAAAATGGTAGAATCGCCGGCAATGCGCCTCCTATTGTTGTCGTAAAAGGATAATCCAATACTTTATAGTATTCATCTAGACTACTAAATATCATCGTCTTTCTAAAAAAAACATCTACTAGAACTCCATAAATGGCTAAGTATACATAATTCAGCGGCAAACGCAGGACATAGATATAAAACATCTGTAATATCGCCATCATTCCAGTAGCAATACATATCGCTTCGGCTCGCCCATGTTGAGCAAAGTATTTTTTAAGACCGCCATCTCCGCCCAAGTATTTAACCCTTATTTGTAGAAAAATATCGCCCAATAATCCTGTTAAACAAGCTATACTAACAATATCGAGCATTTAATATATGATGAAAAAAGATTTTAATTATATTTACTATTTATTTCTTATATTTTGCTATATTTACTAAGTTTTGGCTATTTATTTTTTCTTCATCCATCCTTCCCGTAGGCTAAAGGTGAAATGCTGGCATTTACCGCACATTCCATCACCATCTGTTTCTTCATAGTGACAAACTCGACCGCAAGTTCCGGAACACCTATTGTAAGTTTCTCCGTCTTCTTCCGCGTCATCCCAGTAATCCGTACCCGTATCCTCGATTGTCGATTCGGCTTCGACCTCCGGAATTTCGAGGGCGCCCTTGAGTTCGTCCCATACATCCTTGTGCATCCTTGAGTAATTCTTGAGAGCTAAGTGAACTGGTCCTTTATCTAAACATAAGCAATTCGCGTATTTCATTTTAACAGAACTTAATTTTATATCGGGCACTAAATGGTGCGCTTGCTGAGTAGATTTGCCTTCTAAATAGGCTCTGGTTACTAGCGTAGTTTCCTCTCTAGACCAGGTATGTTTGGATTGAGTATTATTGGTTTGAGTATTAGTTGACATTTTAGCTTTAAGTGTTTAGAGTTGGAAATAATACATTGAATCATTGTATTAAAAAGTATTTCAATTTTTTAAGGAAACCAATGTCTTTGTTGTGTTTTTGTTGTGTTTTTGTTGTGTTTTTGTTGTGTTTTTGTTGTGTTTTTGTTATATAATATATCGTTTTGATTCGATTCGATTTGATTCGGTTGTTATATTATATATTGGATGCGGTCTCCTGTAAATATATATATCGATTGATTTAATCTATAAGCACTCGGGGGTTAAATAGTTTGCTGATAGGAGACAAATATACATAGCAGATTGTCTTTAAATGGTTTTAAGGAGATATATTTAAAATCGGTTAAAGACATGCCGATATAATAATATAGATATCAATACATAATTAATCGAACATGAGCAAATTTGACAAATTATTTAACACGCCTCAAGCTGCTAGAAATACAGACACTTCTTATCTAGATAAGAAACCTAATAGTTTTATCAGTAGAGCAGACGCAGTCGAAAAATCCAAGACCTATAACTTTGTAGAAGACCAATTCCCGGTTTTTTCTTCTACAAAGACGGACTATAAAGCATTATCATCAGCAACGGACTCCAAGAAATATTCCGATATCACTTCAACCCTAATCGAAGTCGAAGTTATAAAGAGTAATCCTGTAATACCTGGCTGGACTCAATATTCGGTTTGTAAAAAAACTGGTAAAATAGAAGTATTATACGGTTCGAAAACACGCAATCAAATGGAGCAAGAAAAGGAAGAGGCGAAAATGAATAATTCGCTATACATTTATAGACAAATGGTATCTTCTTTAGAACAGAATTGGGCTAGATATAAGAAACAATATGATAAAATCCATGGAAATGGCGCATATGAATTAGCGCATTATAGTGAACCAGTTTATCCAGATGATGAATATTCATTTGATGGAGAAAAAGAAAAGGAAAAAGAAAAAGAAAAAGAAAAGGGTTATGAAAATGATGACTATGAATACGACTCTTACAGCCTAGGCGATACTAAGAAAAGGAATTATAGCGTAGTTAGCAAACAATAAGAAATGATAAAATAATAAAATTGTAAGTTAGATTTAGTATTGTATTATATAATGAAATACTAAATCGCAATGTACAAAGGTAATGAAAACAAGGGTAATGACTTTGACGACGACGATGACTTAGACAAAGACTTAGACGAGGGTAATGACTTTGACGAGGGTAATGACTTTGACGACGAGGACTTAGACAAAGACTTAGACAATATTGATTCGTCTTGGCTAGAAGAATTCGATAACATAGACAAGGAATACAAAGACTATTATACATCAGAATTGACACATGTTAAAACACACTGTATTTATGTCAACAAGGACAATGAGATTGACCGCATTATAGAAGACAGTATATTGCTGAATAATCCCGGAATTTTATCCAAAGAAGAAACAATCGGCTTCATTAAACACAACGCGATTTGTAATCAAGTTAAATATTCATTACTATATATTTTGAAATATAATATTAATTTAGACCCCGTTAATTTAAAAACTTTTGTGAGAAACCGCGCGTCTCTAGCGGATATAGGTGCGCCATTTTTACAATCTGTCAAACACATCGACGCCATCAAATTCGATAAATCTATTTCCATGTTTCACGATTTAAATGAGTTATTTATCATTTTTTATAATAAAGCGGCGCCTATTACACATCATAATAGGTCCGGAACCAGAAGAATCTATATCAACCCAAGTTCATTTAAAAAGACTAAACGAAATATATTTAAAGACAATTTGAGCTAGTATAGTATAGTTAACAAATATGACAGCATTATTTAACGCACTCGATAATTTCACCCCTTCTCAGGTTGGAGAAAACGGTCATAGCGAATTCACTTGGTCAAATAGCACTCGTGAGCGAATCTTACAGCTCAGTTTTCAGCTCACCCGCTGTAAAGATGCCAAGCAAATACAAAATTTATCTAATATCGCCGACCAAATATTGTCTCAATTGACCGTCGATTACAAGACCAATAAAATCGACAGGGCGGAATATATCGGATTCATGTCCACCATGTTTCGTCTTGTCGGTCAAACCCGCGACATAATTGACGGCAAGGGCGAATACACCTTAGCATATATGCTGTTAGCCGTGTGGTATAAATATCACCCTCGTTTGGCGCTGTTTGCTTTCAAATGTTTCGTTTCTTTAGATTTAGAGCACCCTTATGGGTCTTGGAAGGATGTCAAGCATATGATAAAATATATGAAGCAGCATAAGACGGGACAGGAGCTAGTTTCGTATGCGGTCGGTCTCCTAAACGACCAAATTCGCAAGGATGTTAGCGCCGAAGTGCCTTCATTGGCGGCAAAATGGGCGCCCCGAGAAAAGTCGGCTCATTCCGAGTTGTTTGCTAAGCTGGCTTCCGACTATTTTCCTGATTATGCTAGCAGCGCTAAAACCGACGAAACTGCTAAAAAGGCGGTATCGAAAGCAAAGATGGATTATCGTAAGGTGATTTCGTCGCTGAATAAGAAGCTAGATACGGTCCAGATCAAGCAATGCGGCCAATCGTGGGCGGAAATTGATCCTTGTAAGCAGACTTCGATAACAATGCACAAACAGAAGCGCGCCTTTTTGAATAAGACGAAGAAGGGCGAACAGCGCTCTGTATTAGAAGACCGTATCCAATGCGCTTCCAAATTCACTGAATTTGCGGCAAAAGCGGAAAAGGGTGAAGTCGAGATCAAGGGAAAGCGCATTGGTCTGAATGATTTCACCAAAGAGGCCATTGAGTTGATTACCAAATCGCAGACCCGTGGAGCGGAGGCACAAATTCTGAACGCGCAATGGGTGAATAATTCATTGCAAACCGGTTCTTTGGGAAAGATGATTGCGATGGTAGATGTATCAGGGTCTATGATCGGCGACCCGATTCATGCGGCGATAGCGCTAGGTCTGAGAATTGCGGAGAAATCGCTCCTAGGCAAACGAGTTCTAACCTTCAGCGCCACACCCAGTTGGGTCAATCTCGATGGTTGCAACAATTTTGTTTCCATGGTGGAAAAAGTTCAGCGCGCGGATTGGGGTATGAGCACCAATTTCATGGCCGCCTTGAATCTGATTTTGGACGCAATTATACAGCATAAGTTACAACCGGAAGATGTGGAAGACATGGTTTTAACTATTTTATCGGACATGCAAATCGACCACGCTGACACAAATTATGGCTCCATGATGGGGATGATTGAGCAAAAGTATGCGGAGACCGGAATGCGGCTTTTCGGCAAGCCATTCAAAGCACCTCATATTTTGTTCTGGAACTTGCGCTCGACTGATGGTTTCCCTGCTTTATCTTTACAAAAGAATGCGTCTATGATGTCGGGATTCAGCGCGGCATTGCTCAATTTGTTTTGCGAAGAGGGGTTAAATGCGTTACAAAGCTGCACGCCTTGGTCCATGCTTCTCAAGGGCCTAGCCTTAGAGCGCTATAATGTCTTGGAGCAGCGGCTTTTGGAGGAGCTATAAGTTCTTTAAGTTGTTTTCAATATATTATATTTTTTAGGGGTATTGATTTATTGTTATTGATTTATTTGAAATACTTTAGTTGTAAAGTATTTCAAATTCTTTATATATAAAGAATTGCTGTTATTTATTGTATATGGAAAAAGATAATGATGCTATTTATATTTCAATGTCAAAAGAAAATATTAATAGACATATTGCTGCGAATAATTATAGGTCCGCATTTGGATTACTATTGACGGTTCTAAATAGATTAGATGATGGAAGACAAAAGAACGAATTTATCGACTATTATTTGAATGATTTTTTTACATTTACACCTGCCGATAGTTGTTTAAATCCTAGATAATATTTACTTAAAAAATTGATTTCCTTTTTGCCATTTGTTAGTTGTTCATCCTATTAGAATCGTAAACTTTGAATCGTAAACTTTGAATAATGTTTCATATCGCAACCACTCGATTTAACAATGCTACCCTTGCTGAAAATATGGCTTATCGTCAGAAATCCGGCGAATCCGTATTATACGGAACTAGCATTCAAATTCATCAAAAATATTCCATTGGTGCCATCATGTTTGTCTTTGAGATGAATAATGACGAAAACCGGATCGAAGGAATCGGCGTCATCAAGAATCAGGTTTTCCACGAGAAAAGATATAAAATTTACAGTGATAGTGATTATAATCGTATCATTTATCGCGGCAACCACTGGCTAAGTCGCGACCAACTTTTGACAATGGACCCGGAATTAGTAGCCATCTTTGACAAGATGTTATTCAAAGGCAAGTCGCATTTAAAACGGCAATCTGGCATCACAGTCGTAACCGAGAAACTAACAAAAAAATGCGAGTTAGACCTGGAGCAGCTGAAACGGCGCGTTAAGGAACTGCCGTTCTCTAATTATTAACTGTTAACTATAAACATGTTATCATGTCTTTAAATTGCTATTTTGTTATATATATATTTTTTATTAGAATCTAAAAAGAAATATATGAAATTGTATATGAGCACAATTGATTACAATACCGATAATTATACTATTTCCGAAATGTTAGCTGTTATTGATTTAGATGACCCAACTGAAGAAGAAATAGTCGATACAACTAACAAATATATCGACCGATTTGTTAAAGAAGGTTCCCCCAATTTAACCGCCTTTTTTCAGGACATTCAAACTAAATTGCTAGAATATGTGAATCAATTAGAAACTGCTGGTGCTGCTAATGATGCTGCTGCTAATGATGGCGCTGTCGGCGATCTAGAATATCAACCCAATTCAGAACAAACCGACCGCTGGTTTAAGAACCAAGCCCTGCCTCAAGACGAAAAACCCGTCCAAAAAGACAAGAATACCGAGCGCAAAGAACAAAATGAGGTATATGATAATAACCATGTCCCCATGAAAAAGGAACAACTCGGCATCAATAACAATTTCTCCGTCCCAGTAGCTCAAGATACACTTAATCCAAATCTAACAAATATTACCAACCGCTTCATCAATCTAGACAGTCAGTTTCGCCAGGCCGCCGGCGGCGTCGACACGATTGCCACCGATTATACGCTCGATTTATCAGATCCGCTGACGAATGTGCTATCATTGCGCCTCTATTCCATACAAATTCCCTTCACCTGGTATGTCATCGACGAACAATTCGGCAACACCTGTTTCTGGGTAACTAACAACGACACTGTATTTAAGATATTTATCGCTCCAGGCAATTATAATTCCACCACTTTATGCGACGCATTAGATAAAGCATTTACAACGGATGCTAATTTTTCATACCCAAATGATGTTTATATCCACGGGTTTCAGAATGCGACAATACCGCCGCCCCCAATCGCCACTTACAACGCGGTTAATGGCAGAATAACGATTAATTTAGAAGGCTGGACAGATCCAGCAAATAATCCTATTGTTAGTATTACTCAAAATGTCGACACTTTTGACGCCTCTATCGACGCTTATTTCACCTTTTTCGATTTTACCGGTAGACTAAAGTGTTTCGGCGAGCACCTAGCATGCGCGGTTCAAAATATAGCATTTAACGGCACTCTTGGTTGGGTGATGGGTTATCGTCTGCCAATTGTGCCGGTTTTTAAGGGCGGCAATACCGCAATTGCGGTTTTGGATCTATACGGTCCCAAATATTTCATTCTCGTGCTCGACGACTATAATCAAAATCACATCAACAATGGTCTCATTACTATCACCGAATTGTCTACTAAATTGGCTATACCCAGCTATTATAACACCTCTCAGCCTTATATTTGTAGCTCCAATGCGTCTAATATTAATCCATTGCTGTCTATAAATAGCATTGGTAATTTACCTAATCAGAATATTACCGGACTTCAAGACAAACTAGATTTCAGTTATGGGAAAATACAAACCATTTTGCCTTCCGCGCCCAGAACTCTAACTCAGGCGCAAATTTATACCGTTAATGAGATAATGAAAAATAGAGAGAAAAATACCTCTTATAGGGGCAAAGCTCCCACTAGTTCAGACACTTTTGCGCTTATTCCTATTAAACGAGCGGGGTTAAATACCGGCGATATGTATGTCGATTTCAGTGGTTCCATACAGGATAATAAACGCATCTATTTTGGTCCCGTAGACATTGATAGGATGCGGATTAAATTGCTGGATGACAGGGGATTTATTGTCGATTTACACGGGCAAGATTGGTGTATTACACTTATTAGCGAGAACTTGTATCAATACTAAGGGAACCTTTAAGGGAACTGCCGTTCCCTTATGAACCCATGCTTTTAAGGAACTTTTAAGGGAACTTTTAAGTTCATGTGAAATAGACCCCTCCTTTTAAGGGAACCTTTGGTTCCCCTACGACCCCTCCTTTTAAGGGAACCAAAGGTTCCCCTACGACCCTCCTTTTAAGGGAACCAATGTCATCGTTTCACAGACCTTATGAACCCATGCTCTTATGTGCGTTTAAGGGAACCAAAGGTTCCCCTACGACCCCTCCTTTTAAGGAACTTTTAAGTTCATGTGAAATAGATCCTCTCCTTTAAGTTCATTTGAATTGTGATTTAATTATGATTTAATAATATAACACATGGGCAATAACGAGTTTGACATCAATCTATTCTTAGATTACATCGGTTTATGCGCCTATGTAATTTTATTCTTATTATCTATATTTTTATTACAAAATAAAATCAAATATCTACAGGTGTTCGTCGGCGGTTTCTTTTTGAATATTGTATTAAATGCTATTTTAAAATACACCATCAGAGATCCGCGCCCGCCCGGAGACGCGAATATAGACGCCTCTACAAAGGAACGATTCGGCTTCGATAAATATGGCATGCCATCAGGTCACGCGCAAAATTGCGCCTTTTGTCTGTCATATATCACCCTAGTTTTAAATAATCCGCTTATAACCGGCATATATCTAGTAATAACCGCCATTTCCGTGTATCAACGATACAAATATTCGAATCATACGATTTTACAGCTCGTAGTTGGTCTCGCAATTGGCCTTATAACCGGATATTTGGCATATCATATTGGTAACAAATGGATAAAAGGCAATCTTAAATTGCGACCGGATGATTATGCGCCGAAGTAAGAATAAAGTAAAAATAAAGTAAGAATAAGCTAAATAACATATTTATTTTTATAAATATATTATAATACTTACCCTAATGTCTGGATTACCCTTTACTACTGGTTTGTGCCAAGGATGGTCTAATCCCAATATGAATTATACTACGCCAACTATCGCCTATCTATCCGGAACTTACAGCCCGGCTGGCTCAACCACCCTGGTCGCCATTTTCGGCAGCAATTTTCGGCTATATTCGACCATTCTGTTTGGCACCTATACGCCGACCATGATTTTCATTAATTCGGGGCAAATTAATTTTTATGTGCCTTCTGCCGCCCCATCCGGTAATAACCCGGTTCAAGTATTTAACGATAATAACGGCTCAAATACAGTAGAATATACCATCGACATCGCTCAAGGATTTTGGTTTTTAGACCCTACTTATTCGAATGTTATTACTAATTCTAATTCCGGCGGATTATCCGTTAAAGGTCCGATTCAAATTAATACTACTATCGATCCGAATAGCGGCAGCACTATCGTAGGCGACCTTATTTTTAATAATGTCGCGGATCCAACTCAGCCGCAATATATTCAGTGGTCTAACAATTGTTCCATAACCGCATATCAGGACTCGGTGACTTTACAGCAGACCGTATTTATTACAGGTGATTTAAAGGTTAGCGGCACCGCCTATGCCAACGGGGTTATTTTAACAAGCGACTACCGCATCAAAGACATTATAGAAACATTAGACGATTCCGCCGTATACTCAGTAGATGGGTTGAATCCAGTTAAGTATTTCAATAAAAAATCGGGAAAAGAGGAGGTCGGGTTTATCGCTCACGAGGTTCAGGAAGTCTTTCCTTGCCTTGTAACCGGCGAAAAAGATGGCTCTGATCTACAAACTCTGAATTATATCGGATTAATTGGCGTTCTAACAAAGGAAATACAGCTTTTGAAGGCGGCGGTAGCAGAACTTCAAAAGAAGCGTTAAATCAGATTTCTAAACTTTTTGGTTTGTTTTTTGTTTTTCGGTTTGGACAAGTATATTACCTTTCTAGTGCTATTTCCGCCCTTACTTCCCTTGTTTCGCTGTTCCTTTTCAAGCTGCGCAATTTCTTCCCGCTTTGCGTTGATTTCTTTAATAGTTTGCCGTTTAGTAGTAGCATTATCTGTATTACCTGCTATATTTCTTAAGGCTGTTATTTCACTTGTTAACTTAGTGATTCTATCTGTTGTTTCCTTTGTTTTTTTGGCCCGCGCTTCTTTATCCAATTCGGCTGTTAGTTCTCTTTTAAGATTCGCTAGCTCTTTTTGTTTTTCCCTAAGCCGGTTAATAAACCGCTGTCTATCGACAGCTAACGAACCAGGGTCTGGTTCTGCTAGGGCTGTTATCTCGCCTGATAACTGATTAATTCGAGCCAGTATCGCCACTTGTTTTTTGTCTTCTATTGATTTTCGTGATGTTTCCATTTGATTCGTTATTGCTTGTTTCGCTTCTTCATCGGCCTTTGCTTTTTGGGTTGCTTTTGTATCAGTTCGAATCTTTATGTTTTTCTGTATTGATTCTAAATTTACCCTTCTTGTTAGTTTACGCATTTGACTAGGTATTCCTCTTAGAGAATTAATTAGTGGATTTAATTGACCTAATTCGTTACAAATAGCGGTTGATGTAGCCTTTCTTGTTTGATTAATTCTTGGTCTTAGAATTATTGTCGATTCATTGAATGTTAGTTGTTTATATTGAGGGACAAAGTTGACAAAATTTAGTAACCGGTTAATAATAGTAGGGTTCAACTTTGTATAAAAAGTATTTAACCTTTCCAACGGTAAATGATTTAAGCTATTGCCTAATATTAGGTTACTTAAATTTTCAAGTATAATTGTTAAATAATTATACGCTTCGTTTATTATATTTTTTAGGTTAACTAAGGTATTAACTCGAAGATTTGGATTAAGTGTATTATTTTCCAATTTCTTTATTAGCGCGCGTTTCTTCTCAAATAGTTCATACGGTTTGATAATTTTAAAAAATGTCTTATTAAATGGTATTTCAAATAGTCTCATAGCAATTAGAGTTGCTTCTTTTAGCGCATTGATTTGCGGGGTTGCTGGTCCTGGGGGTACTGTTGCTGCTGCTGCTCCTGTTGGCGCTCCTGTTGCTCCTGGGGGTCCTGGGGGGCCTGTTCCTGATGCTGGTCCTGTTGCTGTTCCCGGTGCTGTTCCTGGTGCTTTTGTTGCCGGTGCTGCTGTTGTTGCTGGTACTTTTGCTGATCCAGTTCCTGTTGCTGGTACTTTCGCTGCTGTTGTTGCTGTTGGTCCTCTTACCGGGGTTCCTATTCCTGTTCCTGGTGCTGCCGCTGCTTCTTTTGCTGTTTCTAGCTTTAACATTCGGGTAATTAACACATAAGCTTTATCTATATATCCGCGATTTGTCTCAGTTAAACATTGTTCCCTTTTTTGTGTATATTTGTTATATAATTCTTTATATCTGTCTCCTAAATTACTAAAATTTTTTTGTCCTTTGTCAAATAACACGCTGAGTCCTAATATTTTGGCCGCTTCCTTTGTATTTGCTGGCGAAGTTATTCTGCAATTTTCTTCAATTGTTACAGGTGGTTCTTCTGCTGCAGCTGTTGGGGGTCCTAGGGGTACTGTTGCTGTTGGTCCTGGTGCTGTTGGTCCTAGGGGTACTGTTACTTCTGCTGCAGATTGTTTTCGCCTTTGTCTTGCTTTCGCTGCGGTTGCTGCTGCTGGTAGCAGTACCTTTTCATATAAAAAGGTAGTTCCGTTTCGCCTAACAAAGTCTGTATAATTATTAAAATCAATCGTATTTCCCGGCTTTTTAAACATTTCTGCGTTAGCACGGGGGGGAGCCTCATTAAATAATAGAGCAAAAGTCGCAAATTCTTCGTTTAATCTAGTTTTATTATATCCAAGTAAATAATTTTTTTTAAGAACAGTATTATAAATGGTTTTTAAAACATCTTTTTTATATTTTGGGGTAGTTTGATCCAATTTATTCATTTTTGCTGTAAAATCCGTTGTTATATTCTTTAAGATAACCTCTGTTTCCTCAGGGGTTCCTTGAAGCAATTCTTGAGTTTCAAAATTAGTTACCTGTGAATTATTATATATTTTATCAATACCCCCATTATCTTTAAATGTTACATAAACATAGTGTCCTTCATTTCCATTGCCAGAATGAACAATTATACCTTTTAAAACAAAAGATACATCATTTATTCGAATTACTGGATTTGCAGTAACTATATTAGTTTTTTTACCACCAGCATCTACTAATCTTGGATAATTTAAAATAATATATTTTTTATCCGGTGTATCAGGACGAACATCTCTAAAACTATCTACATTTAAAGATATCAAGTCTTGTAAATTTGTATTAGCATTAGCCGGATCTACTAATTGATGTACATAATATATACCACTATCATTATATGGATTACCGTAGATGAATCTATCAGCTATACCATTAGTTCCATTAAAAAAAGCATCGAGTCGTCCTGTTAGAATTTCTATTGGGTCTTGTTGTGCGTCAAGCTCTGCTGCTCCATCTGGAAGAATTTTTTTAATAAATGAATAATCAACATTTTCTAAAAATAATAGCTTATATACATCATCATCATATAGTTCCTGATATCGAGCAAATATGTTGCGTAACTGATTTATAGCCGGTGTCAACTGTCTCGGCCACCTTTCAGATAATATAGCTATTCTAAAATAGCACATTTGAAATAACATTTGAAATAACGCATTCAAATAACAGTTGTTAAAATATGGAGAATCGATGCCTACTAATGATGATTTTGGTTCTATACAATCCCTAATAAAGGGATTGTTTGCTGCTACTGCTTTTTCATTCGAAATATCCTGAAGTGCTGTGGGTCTCTCAGATGCTAAGTCTGCTGCTTCTGCTTCTGTTAAGTCTGCTGCTTCTGCTTCTGTTTCTGTTAAGTCTGCTGCATCTTCTTTTGTTAAAGTTGCTGTTGCTGGGTTTGCTGCTGTTGGTGGTCTTATTGTTGAGGAACTTAATTTTGCTTGAGTTAGTTCATTAGCTACATCCAAATTTCTGATATATTTATTATATAAAATTTGATTATTTTCTTTAACAAGTTCAGTACCGCACAAAGATTTTTTATTAGAATATGCTCTATATAATTCACCACGCGCGACTTTTATGTTTCCGAAAAAATCATTTTCACTTTCATTTATTCCCAAAGCTGTTAAGGCAGTTTGTATATCTGTTGGAGGATTATCTGAATCTAACGAAGCACATGTCTTAGAACTGTTATTAAGTATGGTTTTTTGGTTTTCTTCTATTAAGTTAGACAACTCTTCATCTTCTTCCATTATTGGTGGTAAATTAGTTTTTGGGGGTAAAATCGTATTAATATCAACCTGTGGTATCCCTAAGGCTATTCTATAGCTATTTGCTTGGTTATTATGATTAATTATCCTTTGTTTTATCCTTTGTTTTATCCTTTGTTTTATTTCATTTATCGGAGTCTTTTTTAATAAGTTGATTTCATTAATTATAGCGGATTCTCGTCGTTTGATTTCTTTTAAATTTTGTATTTTTTGTTTATCTGACATATATAATATAGTTAAATTGTTATTTATCTAGAAACTTGTCCTAAGAAACCTTAAAAACTTTAATATAGATTATTTATATGATTATTATCTTTCTTTTAATAATAATAATATGTCTTCTAATAGCTATAAACAATTTTAACATTTACGATGCTTTTACTAACAATAAGCAGGGTCAAAATCAAAATGGTCAAAAGGGTCAAAATGTTGTCTTAATCGGTGACAGTATGTTAAACAATTCCGCCTTCGTCGACCAGGGTCAATCTGTCGCCGACATTTTAAGCAATAAATTAGCAGGAAGCGCCATCGTTTATAATTTCGCTAAAGATGGCGCCACTATCGCCGATTGCTATGCGCAATTAGATAAAATATCATCGGTTACAAAATCCACCATTTTTGTTTCCTGTGGCGGCAACAATATCTTGAACCGTCGCCAAAGAGTGGATTCCGACTATGTCAATAATTTATTCGAGCAATACAGCGAGTTCATCCAATCTGTCAAAACCGTTGTATCTAGCGCTAAATCGAACATATATGTCCTAAATCTTTATACTCCTGCTAGCGGTCACTACACTTCATATCATTCCGCGATTGAACAATGGAACCAATTAATAGACGATAACGCTTCTAGATTAGGTTACACTGTAATAAAAACGAGCAATTTATTGACGCTAGATGAGGATTTTGTATACGGAATCGAGCCCTCTTATAAAGGCGGGAAACAACTGGCCTCTAAACTGTTTTGCATAATTTCTGGTTAACTGTGTGGTTAACTGCGTGGTTAACTGCGTGGTTAACTGTGTGGTTAGATTCGGTAATAAACCAACATCTGATATCCGCTTCGTAGATTCCATTCTAGCAGTTTGTCTTTATTATCAGTCGATCCTTCGTATTTCCACACAAAATCTCTATTTAAATTCTTCTTCCACGATATCGGCACAAGACGATGAAAACTCATGCCATCGTAACCGTATTCCTTCTTTTCGCATGTTAAAAGGGAACTAAAATGGTCTCCTTTGGTGTTTCTTATGATGACACTATCTAGCGCATATTTAGTGCCATCTGGTAATGTGAACTTGTTCACTTTGTTATCTGTTGCCCTTGATTCGCTATCAAAGAATTCTAAAATGATAATGTGGGGGTTTTCTGAGGCTGAGGCTGCTTCTTTAAGCTTGCTGAGTAATTGTTTTTTCCACATAGCATTACAAGACGAAATATATGCCAATTGTATCGATTTATCGTGTAAATAGTATATTAAGCTACCATAGTATCGTATCGGATTTCCGGCCTCTTTTATGTTAGTTATATAAGGCAATGCTTCCTTGAAGGAAGAAGGAATATTTTTATATATATCTTTGATGATGACATTAGTATCCATTTTATATGCGAATTCGTTGCCGGTGAGACATGCCTCGATAGCATAGTTAAGCAGCGCGAGACCATTTTTCAGTTTTTTAGGGATTGAGTTGTGATTATCAGCAGTTTCGCCTTTAATCATCAATTGTCTGAAAAAATGGAAGAATTTACGACCCTTATCACTAACAAAGAGGGTAACAAACATGGTATTGAACCAACAATTACCTAGAGCCTGAACTGGGGTGATTATATTTTTCGGGTCTAGGTGTTTATTTGCGGACAGATTATTTAACAAAAAATCTTTCGCTTTGCTAGAAGAATATGGGTAACATTGATTGTTTATACTGATTTCGATCGGTTCTAACCCTTTAAAAGCGAAGGCTTTGTTAGTATTACAGTTTACAAGGGATTGTCTGCTAATGGAATTAAGCTCGACCAACAGTTTATTAATAGAAGGGCTATAAGATTCCCGCGTTGGTTCTAAATTATTTAGTTCGGTGTTTATTTGTTGGCTGAGTTCGTTGATTTGTTGTGGCGTTGTCGTTTTTAGAAATAATCCTTGAGCTCGGTCTTTGCGTCTTGTTTTTCGTTTTTTTGGTTTGCTTGTTCTATTTGTTTTGTTTGTTCTATTTGTCATTATATTATATCGATAAAATAAGTATTTAAAGATATAATACAAAACTAATATTGATTCAATATGTGTAAATGTGTATATGTGTAAATATTTAAATCTATTAGTAATATAATGGGCGCATCCATATTACCAGTCACCATCTATAAAGGCAAATTGTATTTCCTCTTCGGCAAAGAGCGACCAGATGATGACAACCCCGGTTGGTCCGACTTTGGCGGCGGCACTGATGCCAACGAGAGCTATATTCAGACGGCAATTAGAGAAGGCGGCGAGGAATTAACTGGATTTCTGGGCACCGATGCCGATGTCAAACATTTACTTGGCACGCACGGCACATTTAATGTCGATTTTAAGAGCGACGGGCACGGTATTTATCGCGTCCATATCTTTCCTTTAGAACATGACCCTAAGTTGCCTCATTATTACAACAACAATCAACGATTTCTTCAAAAAAGACTGGACCCTAAAATCATAAGAGACAGTAAGATATTCGAAAAACAACAAATTCGCTGGTTTTCCGTAAATGATATTATAAGAATGAAAAAGAGGAAAGAATTCCGCTCCTTTTATCAGAAGGTGATTGAGCTTATTCTAGCCAAGAGGGCAGGGATTGACGCTTTTATTAAAAAAGCGCTTCTAAGAACTGGGACAAAAACCAGACATTTTAGAAGCAAAAGCAATAAGACCAGACGAAAACAGTAATGTATTATTTTGGATGCCATTCCGCATGACGAATTAAATTGGAATTATACAGATTTGTTAGATGGTCGGCTATTTTAAGCAAATTGAGTTCAAATAGTATCTCTTTGTCTTTATACACGCCGAATTTCCATTCGCCAAAGTTCGCGGAAATCAATGTAAAATCGTCGAATGATAACGAATCATTGTATAACAACGCATCTTCTTCTTCGAAATCAGGGACATCGTCTGTTAAAATCGTTTTTAGGATGGCGTCTGGTCTGGTTGGCCCTGGATAGCAGTCGATGGTTAGGTAATGGGTTTTGCTAATTGGTCTTTCGTTTTCGGACATTTATTTATAAATTCCGACAATGTCTTTAAATCCTTTTTATAAGGTATAATAAGGTATATCAAGTATCTATTTGTTCTGCTGATATTATATACAATGGATCTATTCTATTCTCTCTGGTTCATGATGATCAGCAGTTTTTTTATCCAATTCATCGTAATGAGCCTTATCATGACCAACACCGCTAGCAATATCACCTTTAGTATGGGCAAATTCTACATGTCTTGTATCATGGCCCTACTTATGGGGGTAATAGAAGTAGGGATGAATGATTATCACATGTTATATTTCTCATCGATTTATCATTTATCTCTGTCTTATTATTTGTCGCTCGGGCTCGCTCTCGCCGCGTTCGTGTATTTATACCGCAATCAAATGTATATCGATGATGCCGATTATTTGAAAGAGATGATCGAACATCACTCTATGGCCGTGTTAACAAGTGACCAGATTTTAGAAAAAACAAGGTCTGAGCGGGTTCAAAAGTTGGCCGAAAATATCGCCTCTACACAATCAGCGGAAATCAACTATATGAAACAATTGGTCGAGACGCTTTAGGTTTCATTTATTAAACTTTCATAGATTTCCTTTGCTAAATCATCGCCAAATATGATTTCGGGGCTAGTAGCCCACTCGCTGTATGCTTTTGCTTTTGTTGTCGGCCTTTCTAGCGCTAGAAGCTGCTTTAACGCCTTCATTCGCCTAAGTAGTGGAGCCATTTTTGCCGGCAACTTGCGCGACAATTGTTTCCAACGCCATTCGAATTGTAGCGCCGCTTGCCAGTCTGGGAATCCTTGGACATACGCTGCTCTGATCCATACATTACCCTTTAATACCTTGATACTGGTAGCGGTTGCGCCTCCTTTTATTTCTTTATTGTGTTGCCGTAAGCGTCGGTCCAGGTCAACCGTGGCGCCAACATAGGTAGCGTCTCTATGAGGAGTCGCTAGCAAAAGATATACATATGACATGCTATTATAGTATGTCATATGTATTTATTATTATGTATTTATTATTATGTATTATTATTATGTATTATTATTATGTATTATTATTATGTATTATTATTATGTCCATATAATTTAATATGGACAATAATACTAAATTGGGTACTAATGCTTTAAGTGCTAAACCTAGGGGTAATAATAATACAGGCATTGGAACCAATTCACTTCAACGCAATACTACTGGAAATAACAACACTGCTTTAGGAGTCAATTCTCAAAATAATATACTTACTGGGGTTAATAATGTTAGTGTCGGCGCTGTAACTTTAACCGACGCAACCGCTACAGCGGCTAGCGCGAATACTGCTATTGGGACGAGTTCATTGCGATTAAATAGTGGTAATTCTAATACGGCGATTGGATTTAATTCTGGTGCGGCAAATTCAGGAAATTATAATACCTTTTTAGGCACTGGAACCTCGAGCACAAGTAATTCGAATACAAATTCTACCGCAATTGGTTACAGGGCGCAAATAACCAGCTCCAATCAAATTGTTTTAGGCGGACCTAACACATCAGCTGTCGTGATAGCTGGTTTATTACAGTTTCCTGATGGCACAACTCAAATCACTAGCGCTAATGGGTCACAAGGGTTAACTGGGTCTCAAGGACTTACAGGGGAGCAAGGACTTACCGGATCGCAAGGACTTACAGGGGAGCAAGGGTTAACTGGGTCACAAGGGTTAACTGGGTCACAAGGACTTACAGGGGAGCAAGGACTTACAGGGGAGCAAGGGTTAACTGGGTCACAAGGACTTACAGGGGAGCAAGGGTTAACTGGGTCACAAGGACTTACAGGGGAGCAAGGACTTATCGGAACACAAGGGGTTCAAGGGTTAACTGGGTCACAAGGGTTAACTGGGTCACAAGGACTTACAGGGGAGCAAGGACTTACAGGGGAGCAAGGGTTAACTGGGTCGCAAGGACTTACCGGATCGCAAGGACTTACCGGATCGCAAGGACTTACCGGATCGCAAGGACTTATCGGAACACAAGGGGTTCAAGGGTTTACCGGGTCACAAGGGCTTACAGGGGAGCAAGGGTTAACTGGGTCACAAGGACTTACAGGGGAGCAAGGGTTAACTGGGTCACAAGGACTTACAGGGGATCAAGGACTTATCGGAACACAAGGGGATCAAGGGGATCAAGGGTTTCAAGGACTTCAAGGGCTTCAAGGACTTCAAGGACTTCAAGGACTTCAAGGACTTATCGGAACACAAGGGCTTCAAGGGTCACAAGGACTTCAAGGGCTTATCGGGTCACAAGGGTTTACCGGATCACAAGGACTTCAAGGGCTTCAAGGACTTATAGGGTCACAAGGGTTTACCGGATCACAAGGGCTTATCGGGTCACAAGGGGATCAAGGGTCACAAGGACTTCAAGGGCTTATCGGGTCACAAGGACTTCAAGGACTTCAAGGGATTCAAGGGATTCAAGGGCTTATCGGGTCACAAGGGTTTACCGGAACACAAGGGCTTATCGGGTCACAAGGGGATCAAGGACTTATCGGAACACAGGGACTTCAAGGGTCACAAGGGTTTACCGGAACACAAGGACTTCAAGGGCTTCAAGGGTTTCAAGGGTTTACCGGGTCACAGGGACTTCAAGGACTTCAAGGGTTTCAAGGGTTTACCGGATCGCAAGGGCTTATCGGGTCACAAGGGCTTATCGGGTCACAAGGGTTTATCGGATCACAAGGACTTCAAGGGCTTCAAGGGTTTCAAGGGTTTCAAGGACTTATTGGGTCACAAGGGTTTACCGGATCGCAAGGGCTTATCGGACTTATTGGGTCACAAGGGTTTATCGGATCACAAGGGCTTATCGGACTTATCGGACTTACCGGATCACAAGGGCTTACCGGATCACAAGGGCTTACCGGATCACAAGGACTTACCGGGTCACAAGGGTTTACCGGGTCACAAGGGCTTACCGGAACAAAAGGACTTAATGGATTGCAAGGATTTGCTGGAGCACAAGGATTAACGGGAGCACAAGGATTAACGGGAGCACAAGGAATGGTCGGTTCTTTGTCGACAATTACGGATGCTCTTATTAATGGTGTAAAAGTTGGAACCGGGGGGGCAATTAATTCAACATTAATGGGTGCTGGCGCTGGAAATGTTGGTCTTAATATAGGAACATCAAATACAATTTTTGGTAGTATAAGTGGCACTGCTCTAACAACCGGAAGTAATAATGTTGTTGTAGGATATAAATCTGGTCAATCAATTACTATCCAAAGTAGTAATACTTGTTTGGGTAATAACTCTGATTGTGCTGGCGCTGTTTTTAGTGGAACTGCTATTGGTAATAATGCTCTTTGTGTTACTAGTAATACAATTCAATTAGGAACTACTATGGACAATGTCAATTGTCCTAATACTTTATCTGTAACCAATACAGCGAGAATAGGAAATTTAACTTTATCGAATACAACTGCGTCGGGTGGGATAATATTATCTACTGCTGCTAGTAATACTGGTAGTATTAGTATTGCTCCAAAAGGTATTTCTGCTGTGAATATTGACTATAACGGTGTTTGTAAATTTACTAACGGTATTCAAAGAAGTGGCGCTATAGTAGTTAATCAAATAACCCCCTATATTATCCAATCACCAATTAGCGATTACTATATATTTACCAATACTGTTTCTATTGGTATTATTCTTCCAATCGCTTCTATAGCATATTCTGGACAAGTTATCAATTTTAGAAGAAAGGCTACTGGTGTTGGAGGAACTGTTTCTCAAAACCCTTTATGTAATAATTTATTTGCTTATGATACTGTAACTGCTGCTACTAATATTGTATTGAGTGCTACTTATTTTAATACTACCTTTTGGTGTGATGGCGACAGTTGGTATCAATCGGCTCTAAATTAAAGGGCTCTAAATTAAAGGGCTCTAAATTAATCTAATTAGTTTATATAAAAATATTTTTATATAAATATATAATATATGACTGATGTACAAGGATCGCAAGGCAATACTGGACCTAAAGGCGATACTGGACCTAAAGGCGATGCTGGATATAATGGGTCGGCAGGTTCTCGAGGTGCTGTTGGAGTTCAGGGCGTGAGAGGAGCTACCGGAGCTCAGGGAGCAACGGGTGCGCAAGGGTCGACCGGTGCTCAAGGTGCTCAGGGTGCTCAAGGTGATCAGGGTGTTACTGGGTCTCAAGGGGCAACAGGTGCTCAGGGTGCTCAAGGTGATCAGGGTGTTACTGGGTCTCAAGGCGTTTCAGGGCTTTCCGCAAAAATCAAAATAGCACAAACAACCCCAACATGGACAACTACGATGGATAAATTTACTTACAGTTCTCCTGCGGGAGCCATCAATTTTTCCATGGAAGTGAGTGAAGAGTGGGGATGGGGACTTGCGTCTAGTCTATTTCTTTCCGATGATGGAAAGGTTACGTACACTATGAGTTACGCATATCAAAGCAAACTATTTATCAGTAGACAAGCATTACAAAATGGTAGTTGGCAAACTACAACAACAGAAGTTACATCAAATCCATTGTTTACATCAAATAATGGTTTTTTTACATGGATAAAGGCGTTGTCAGACGATGGTAACACATTAGTCGTGGGGTTGGCTCCATATTCATATACGCCCGATAAACCACAGTTTTGTAGGGTTTTATCTTATTCGAATGGAACTTACACTGGCGTTGGAGGCCTCGTACAACTCGTCGTTCAATCCAATTTCAGTTTAGGTTCGAATTTAGTTAACATATCTCGTGCGTTTTTATCACAGAACAATGATAGATTACTTTTGTTTTCAGAAGGTGGGATAAATACTTATGTTTTAGTGAACGGTGCATGGACATTGTTGACAGCTTCTTCCGACATATTACCAACCCACTTTAAGAACGCACAGTGGGTTCGAGCAGAAGTTCAATCGTGTGTATCAAGAAATGGTAATTGGATGGCGTTAACCAGATATCAGGAAGATATCGCGATAGTACTACAAATAGATATTTTTTCATTTGTACAAAACACTTGGCAAAAGATTGGTTCTATTAACAGACAAGATGGGCTACGTCTTAGTATATCTGATGACGGTAATACTGTCGTGGTCCAGGACCAACCGAGCGTCTATCCTACTCTGTATAGATACGAATTCAATGGTTCTGTTTATACTTTAACAAATACATTTATCACACCATTTGGTTCAGGTAATTATCCAGCTCCAAAGTTCTCATCTAATTGCAATAAGCTCGCCGTTGCAACGATGTATTTTGACTTAAATTGGAACGTGATTCCTGGACAACCAATTCTAGTATACGAATTTGTTAACGGAGCATGGGCTAAAGTTACCATGCCGACAAATATAATACCCATAGTCGCTGACACAGCTACATTTGCCCTCGTTATACAACTTTCTTCAGATGGAACTACTATCCTTAACACCGTCAAAAGTGGTACTATTTACCTTCTTTCTACTAATAGCGTATACAGTTGCGCTATATCTTATGATCCAAATACTATGTACCTTGAGATGACCCCAGGTGCGACCACAGTTAAGTCTCTCGCCATTACTGACGAAACTAATACAATTTACACTGCGCAAGTTCAGGGCGTTACTGGGTCTCAAGGGGCAACAGGTGCTCAGGGGGCTCAAGGGGCGACAGGTGCTCAGGGGGCTCAAGGGGCTCAGGGGGCTCAAGGGGCGACAGGTGCTCAGGGGGCTCAAGGGGCTCAGGGGGCTCAAGGGACTACAGGTGCTCAGGGTGCTCAAGGGGCTCAGGGTGCTCAAGGGGCTACAGGGTTTCAGGGGGCTCAAGGGGCTCAAGGGGCTACAGGGTTTCAGGGGGCGACCGGAACTTTTGACTCGAATACTTTAGCCATTTTTTCCAAATTCGGTACAACTTTAAGTAATTTTGGTGATACTTGGACAGCGAAAGCAAATCAATTAAGTTGGAAGTCAGTTGCTGTTTCCGCATCGGGACAATATCAAACTGCTGTCGTGAGTAATGGTTATATTTATATTTCTAATAATTTTGGTGCTAATTGGACATCAACAGCGTCTTCATTAAATTGGTGGTCGGTTGCGATGTCCGCATCGGGACAATATCAAACCGCTGTCGTGTATGGCGGACAAATTTACATTTCTAATAATTTTGGTAATACTTGGACAGCAAAAGCGTCTTCATTAAATTGGTGTTCGGTTGCGATGTCCGCATCGGGACAATATCAAACCGCTGCCATAAATGGCGGACAAATTTATATTTCTAATGATTTTGGTGCTAATTGGACAGCAATAACGTCTTCATTAAATTGTTGGTCGGTTGCGATGTCCGCATCGGGACAATATCAAACCGCTGCCGTGAATGGCGGTTATATGTATATTTCTAATGATTTTGGTGCTAATTGGACAGCAAAAGCGTCTTTATTAAATTGGTCTTCGGTTGCGATGTCCGCATCGGGACAATATCAAACCGCTGTCGTGTCTGGCGGTTATCATTATATTTCTAATGATTTCGGTAATACTTGGATATCAAAACCTATACAAGGGGGGAAACCATGGGTTTCTGTATCACTATCGACAACCGGTCAATATCAAACCGCTCTCGTGTCTAGTGGTAATATTTGGATTTCCATTGATTTTGGTAATAATTGGGCAGCAAGAGAGACTTCACGGAATTGGAGGTCAGTTGCGATGTCCGCATCGGGACAATATCAAATCGCTGCCGTGGATGGCGATTATATTTATGTATCTGTTTCGTCTTATGGAACCAATGGGGCTCAAGGGGCTACAGGGTTTCAGGGGGCTACAGGGTTTCAGGGGGCTCAAGGGGCTACAGGGTTTCAGGGGACTCAAGGGGCGACAGGGTTTCAGGGGGCTCAAGGGGCTACTGGGTTTCAGGGGGCTCAAGGGGCGACTGGATCTCAGGGTTCTACGGGGTTTCAGGGGGCTCAAGGGGTTACAGGGTTTCAGGGGGCTCAAGGGGCTACCGGGTTTCAGGGGACTCAAGGGGCTACTGGGTTTCAGGGGGCTCAAGGGGCTACCGGGTTTCAGGGGACTCAAGGGGCTACTGGGTTTCAGGGGGCTCGAGGCGCGACAGGGTTTCAGGGGGCTCAGGGTGCGACAGGGGCTCAAGGAACTCAAGGCGCGACGGGAACTTTTAACTTGAACGATTTTTCCAAATTCGGTACAATTATAAGTAATTTTGGTGATACTTGGACAGCAAAAGCACTAACTTCAAATAATTGGAGGTCAATATCATTATCTACAACTGGTCAGTTCCAAACCGCGGTTTCGTACAATAATTTAATATATACTTCCAATAATTTTGGTGATACTTGGACAGCAAGATCGAACACATTAGGATGGGTTTCGGTTGCCATATCGGGTTCCGGTCAGTACCAAACCGCTGTCGCTTATGGTGGTAATATTTATACTGCCAATGATTTTGGTATTAATTGGACAGCAAAAGCGTCTTCATTAAATTGGTATTCAGTTGCCATATCGGGTTCCGGTCAGTACCAAACCGCGGGCGTGGATAACGGTAATATTTATACTTCCAATGATTTTGGTATTAATTGGGTAGCAATAGCATTGGTGAAAAGCTGGATTTCAGTATCACTATCGACAACCGGTCAGTACCAAACCGCTGTCGCTTATAACAGTAATATTTACACATCTAATGATTTTGGTATTAATTGGGTAGAAAAAGCGATTATATTAAATTGGTATTCAGTTGCCATATCGGGTTCCGGTCAGTACCAAACCGCTGTCGTGAATTTTGGTAATATTTATACTTCCAATGATTTTGGTATTAATTGGGTAGCAATAGCATTGGTGAAAAGATGGGTTTCTGTATCACTATCGACATCTGGTCAGTACCAAACCGCTGCCGTTAATGGCGGACAACTTTACACATCTAATGATTTTGGTGTTAATTGGATGTCAAAAGGGCCTTCATTAAGTTGGTATTCAGTTGCCATATCGGGCTCGGGGCAGTATCAAGCCGCATGTCCACAGTATGATAATATTTATACATGTGTTTCGTCTAACGCGACTTCTATCTCTGATAGCAATGTAGACGCACTATGTTATCCCACTTTTGTTAGTTCCGTCGGTATGAATAACAACTTGTTGGCCGATACAATAACTGGACCCCTTACTTATAATCCTTATAATTGCGAATTGTCTCTTGGAGCAACCGCTGCGGCCCTTGCCGTAGGGACATCTACAGGAACTCTCAAATTAGGGGGTGCCAGTGGTGGAAGTATTGTGAATCCCAATGGAAGCATTACTATAACTCCTCCAACCGCCGCGACAGGTTTAAATGGGTTAAGTTGCGAATCCGCGATGTTTGGTCGTAATGATATTGGAGCAAATACTTTCAACGGCACTTTGAGTTATACTCGTCATCCAATTGGGTGGACAATTCGTGTATCAAAGACATTTTCTCCTCCTATTACTGCTACAGTATATGACATTATTGCGGAGACTTCCACAACTGATTTTACCTCATTGTCCAATGGGGTTTGGTGTATTTCAGTTAATTTTAATAATTTATTAGGTTTAGGAAATATGGGATATTTAGTTGGGTTTTATGGTTCTCTGATCGGGGCAACTGCTATAAACGGTAGCATCTCAGACACTCTTCCGACTAATAGTAATCCCGACGTTTTACAATTATTAGCTGTCAGTGGTCTTGCAAATTGTGGTATGTCGTACCCCATTTTAATGGTAAGAACTACCGGAAATAGAACAACCCAAATTAGTATTAAATTATATTGTCAATTTTCGATTCAACCAATATTAAGATTCAATATATCTGCTACTAAAATCGCTTAATATATAAGTTTTTTCACACATTATTATGCTAATGCTTTGAAATTTATTTTAGGTGAGTTAAATTAGATATGACATGATAATATATATATAATCTTTTTATATATATATGACTGATGTACAAGGAGCGCAAGGCGATACTGGAGCGCAAGGCGATACTGGAGCGCAAGGCGATACTGGAGCGCAAGGCGATACTGGAGCAAGAGGGTTGATGGGATATAATGGTTCTGTAGGAGGTCGAGGGGCTCAGGGGGCGACAGGTAATCAAGGATCACAAGGATCACAGGGCGCGACTGGGTTTCAAGGGGCTCAGGGGGTTCAGGGGTTAGAAGGGACTCAAGGAACGCAGGGGGCTACAGGGTTTCAAGGTGCTCAAGGTGCGACTGGATCTCAGGGTTCTACGGGGTTTCAGGGGGCTCAAGGAGCGACAGGTGCTCAGGGGGCTACAGGGTTTCAGGGGGCTCAAGGTGCGACTGGATCTCAGGGTTCTACAGGGTTTCAGGGGGCTCAAGGTGCGACTGGATCTCAGGGTTCTACGGGGTTTCAGGGGGCTCAAG
>Ga0209086_10000061_pt1 | contig 95508 bp, 83 predicted proteins | sample M_130207_XF_Meta_FD_187312 | JGI IMG/M metagenome (GOLD analysis project Ga0209086, IMG submission 187312) | Freshwater microbial communities from Lake Montjoie, Canada to study carbon cycling - M_130207_XF_MetaG (SPAdes) (version 2) | ecosystem: Environmental > Aquatic > Freshwater > Lake... | reverse complement strand
TTTTCTATTGTTGACTATTTTCTATTGTTGACTATTTTCTATTGTTGACTATTTTCTATTGATGTTTTTTATAACGTTTAATTTAATTTAATTAAATTTAATTAAATTAAAATTCAAATTTTTTTTCTTTAGGGATATTATAAAACAATGGGAGGAGGTTTAATGCAACTCGTCGCTTATGGTGCTCAAGATGTTTACCTTACTGGTAACCCTCAGATTACCTTCTGGAAGGTCACGTATCGTCGTCACACGAACTTTGCCATGGAATCCATTGAACAGACTTTTAACGGTCAAGCCGATTTTGGTCGCCGTGTTACTTGTGTTATTAGCCGAAACGGTGATTTGGCTTACCGCACCTATTTACAGGTGACTTTGCCCGAAATTAACCAGAACATGAAGGCTCCTGCAGATGCTGGTGTTTGGGCCCGCTGGCTTGACTTTCCCGGAGAGCAGATGATCTCTCAGGTGGAAGTTGAAATCGGAGGTCAACGTATTGATCGCCAGTATGGTGACTGGATGCACATCTGGAATCAGCTCACTTTGTCGGCTGAGCAGCAACGTGGGTATTACAAGATGGTTGGTAACACCACTCAACTCACTTTTATCTGTGACCCTTCTTTCGCCAATGTTGATGGGCCTTGTGCCTCAGGCGCCCCCGTTCAGGTCTGCGAACCCCGTAACGCTCTCCCCGAAACCACCCTTTATGTCCCCTTCCAATTCTGGTATTGCCGCAACCCCGGTTTGGCGCTACCTCTTATCGCTCTGCAATATCACGAAGTCAAGATTAACTTGGATATTCGTCCTATTGATGAATGCTTGTGGGCCGTAAACACTTTGGACTGCAATCCAAGCCAGAAGCAATCCGTCAAGTCGGTGACCCCCTATAATCAATCGTTAGTTGCTGCCTCTCTCTACGTAGACTATGTCTTCTTGGATACTGATGAACGACGAAGAATGGCCCAGAACCCCCATGAATATCTTATTGAACAGCTCCAATTTACGGGTGATGAATCCGTGGGTTCGTCTTCCAACAAGATCAAGTTGAACCTCAATCACCCTTGCAAAGAGTTGATTTGGGTTGTTCAGCCTGACGGTAACGTGGACTATTGTGCATCCCTCAACTGCAACACCATGCTCTACAAGACGCTCGGTGCCCAGCCCTTCAACTACACGGACGGTATTGATGCTCTCCCTAACGCCATCCACGCCTTCGGAGGTGCCCAGTCTATCGCTGAAACTACTGGTTCATACATTGATGGTTCAGGTCTCTTTAATGACCCCGGAGCAGTTGATGTTACCGCGGCGGCTTGGTGGAACTACAACGGCGCTGGCGGTCATGGGTCTGGCGCAACACAAAATGCCGGAGGTGGGTTTGACAACGGTCTCGGTATTACTGGTAACGGTTATTCTGGCGCGGTTAACCCTGGTCCTCAGACCACTGGCCCCGCTGTCAACTCGGGTGTCTCCGACGCCGGGACCTTTGTGCTCGCCGAATCGTCCTTGGATATGCACTGCTGGGGTGAAAACCCTGTCGTCACTGCTAAGCTTCAGCTTAACGGTCAAGACCGTTTCTCGGAGCGTGAAGGTACCTACTTTGACTTGGTCCAACCTTACCAACACCATACTCGCAACCCCGACACTGGTATCAACGTCTACTCTTTTGCTCTTCGCCCTGAAGAACATCAGCCATCTGGTTCTTGCAACTTCTCGCGTATTGACAATGCCACTCTTCAGCTGGTTTTGTCTAACGCCACCGTCCAAGGTACTAACACTGCCAAGGTACGTGTGTACGCGACCAATTATAACGTGTTACGTGTAATGAGTGGAATGGGTGGGTTGGCGTACTCAAACTGAGCGTAATGTGTTATATAAAAACATTAATTACAATTTTAAACTACTTAAAAACAAATCATACTATATTAATTATAATATGATTAAGAATAAAATTGAAAAGAGCGATCACGCTATGTTTGATTTAAACAACAAAACTATGAAGCCAATTACGACAGTTGATACTACTCTACTTTGCGGCGTTTTGGATTTTTCAGGGAAAAAATACTATGTAGATTTTGACGGTTTTAATAAATTTGCCCGGTTTGATAAAAAATTTGCCTTTGTAAATGAAGATGACAAATACCCTTCTTATTTGCATAATTACAAACGTTTTTCCCTGTTAGAATTTTTGTTTCAATATAATTCATGTAACATTAAATATACTTTTAAAAATAACAATGAATATGACTTACGAGGTATGAATGTAGATGTATATCATCAATATCACACAGAACTGCAAAAAAAATATACAATTATTGAATATATTCAAGGGCATTTTGGGACACTTGGTAATGATGCATATGTATTAAAAAATCCACTGTGGAAAATTCGCGACGAACAGAATAAAGAACAACTATTAATGTATTGTGAGCCGAATATATTGTGTATGTTATGTGATGAGTCCTATCAAAAAATATTGGATTTTGAAAAGTTACAAAATAATGGAAAAAAATTGACATTTTTCAAACATCAAAGTGGGTATGTTTGTTGTACGCTTAATTTGTACATACATCAAATAATTACCGGTTGTCATGGAAACGGTAAGGGAACCAAAGAAATTAGTGTTGATCATATTGACCAAAACCCGTTAAATAACTCTATGGAAAATTTACGCATTGCGACTAGAAATGAACAAGAACAAAATTGTAAAGGGATAAAGGAAGGTACAAAACGAGAGAGAAAACATAGTGCCAAACCTTTGCCTGCCGGAATTACTCAAGATATGATGAGAAAATATGTAGTTTATTATGATGAATATTTAGACAAAGAAAAAACCAAACAACGGTTCTTTTTCAAGGTTGAAAAGCACCCTAAATTAGATAAACCATGGATGTCAAGTAAATCTAATAAAATTTCGCTATTGGAAAAACTTGCTTCGGCAAATAAAGTCGTTGATGATTTGGAGAAGAATATGTATCCTATTACTACTGATGCAGATGAACTCCCCAAACATATAACAATTAAAGAAGAACGCAACAAACCCCATTTAATCTTTGATAAAAAATGTGATGATGGAAAACGTTTAAATTTGCGAATGGTATTGCCAGACAATTATGTATTGGAAGAACAAATGGATATTTTTAAAAAAAAAATAAAATCAAAATATGATATTGACATGGAATAAATTATATATAAAAATTATAAACTTTTTTTATATAAAAATTATAATGATAAATAATATTAAATTAATATTATTTATTTAATATTATTAATTTTATTTTATTTATTTTATTTTATAATTGAAACAGTTGAAATCATTGATATATATTTCATAAAAATGGCCAATATTGAATTAGATACGCTGAAACAATTAGAACGCTTTAAGAATTCTCCGCCTCACCCATCCTATATTGCGGGTATGATAGATGGGGATGGTTGTATATTTATACGGAAGATACTGCACGGTTATCAATCCGGTATAACTATTACTCAATGCCGAACCAATGTATTGCGTGTCATTCGTTATCATTTTAGTGGCAGCATCACTACCTCTGCAAATAGAAATGATAAAAGTGTGGATTTGTTAGATGAGACTGGGGAGTTTTATCATAAACATAATGTACGGAATCAATATAATTTGATAATACGAAGTAATGAGTACAAACTTCTATTAGATTATATTCGTTTTAGTATGATTATAAAACAGCCCCAAATAGAACGTTTAAATGAATTTTATAAGTTGGCAGATATACCCAATGTTCTAGAGGAAAAAGAGTTACTACATAAAAAATGCAGTCACGCTAATAAATATAAAATAATGGACGAAACCACATTTGGACGAATGAATATTGAATATATTCAAGGTTTGTTGGATGCCGAAGGATGCTTTTATATAAGCAAAACGGCAATAAATTCATTCAGTATTTCAGTTGCACAAAAAAATCATCCAGTAATATTGGAAAAGATTAGAGACTTTTTGAAATTTGGCTATGTTATAAAAAATGAATATATGATTCGCGACAAAATGGATTGTCTCAAATTCATCGCTCTTGTTAAAGATGGATTAATTGTAAAGTATAATCAAGCAGTGGCTTTTGAAACTTATCTTACGTCCAGCGATGTTACAGTCAAACAGGAAATGTACAAAATCTGTAATGAAGAAAAACATAAAATAGAACAATTTACTGATATAAATTGTAATGAGGGCGAAAAAGAAGGCTATTTAGAATTAATGCGATTGAGAGAAATGAAAGAGCAATTATGTAAAGAAATACATTTGAAACAAGTTTACAAAGAAAAATCAGACAAAATGCAAGGTGCTGGTAACCACAATTTTGGCAAGTTGAAAACAGCTGAAACCAAGAAAAAAATGTCCACATCTATTAGAGACGCCAGGGGTGGTGTATCTGATGAAATAATTATCCAAGTACGAGCACTTATCAAAGAGGGAAAAAAAAATATGGAAATACAAGATTTACTTACTTTGCCAAAACACACTGTAACTCGTATTAAAAATGGTATTATATTATGTCGCACTGAAGAAAAACAAACAGATCAAAAAATTCCTTTAAGTAAGGAAGCTCAAAATATCAAAAAACGCAAAATTCACTTAGAAGAAATGTGTATTGTTATTGAAAAATTGGTAAAGGAAGAAAAGCCCATGACCATTTTAGAACACTTGGACGCGCTACGATTGAAACAACAAATTAAAAATGACTTATCAATTGATATCGTAAAAAATATAAAACGTAATATTAATCAAGGAGAACTTCCGTTTTATGAATCAGAAGTCTCTCCGGAGAAATATGAACACTATTTACAATTAATTACTAATTATAACAAGAAATAATAATTATACTTTTATAATATACATAAATAATATACATATATTATATTTATTATGACTGACGTTAATGATAAATATAAACAAGTTTTTTAACGATGAAAAAAGAACGCCGAGAGAAGAAGCGTACAAGTAAACGTGGTATTACGGGTGAAGAAGTGATTTTTATTTTTGAAAAAGTATTGGCTGGTTGGAAAACTATTCGGATTTATAATACAATAATCCAACAATCCCCCGACTCGGGTGTGGATAAGAAAAAAGTGGAAGTGATCGCCACTGGAAATAGTAAAATATACGAGACTGAATTGGATGCAGAAAAATACAACTATTATCTAGAATTGAGAGAGAAAGTGTATGCATTTCACAAACCTACTAGAATTCTTATTGAGGAAACATCAAGCATAATACGCTAATTCCGCATAATCATCAGTATAATCATCAGCATAATCATATAATTTATCAGAATTCAAGATTTTGCAACCGCCGGCGTTATCATTTTCCTCGTCATCACTTACCACATCAAATTGATAAATATTATTTTGAATACAAAACTGAATAATCTTTGCTATGTTAGATTCTTGTTGGGTATTAACTTCAATATCGCAAGAGTGCCTCATAATTAACCGCACACTGAGTTTACGCATATCCATATGCTTAGTCAAACCTTCAACAATGTTCAAGAAATCCTTAGCGCGGAGGGATCCAAAAGTATCGGTTAAACATATTTCAGTAATACCAGGTAGTGTATTGTAGTATAAGATATCCGCTATGATATGTTTAATCTGTTTTTCACCTTCAAATGGACAATACGATAGACACGCGACATATAATTTCACATTTTTAAAACGTCGGTCATCCTTAGCAAACAAGGATGTCAATAAATGTTTAGTACTTTTAAGGGGGCGATTCGTATATTTTTGCAAAAACGTTTCGGATAAAGCGGTGTTTATTGAAATGTTTTTAATATTTAGGAACCGGGCTTGATCTATATATAATTTACTCAGCGGCATTAACACATACAATTGACAGTCAATTGAGTTTTTTCTCAACAGGTTTTGTGCAAAATTATACAATTGTAAAGTATCGCAATGCTGTTCTTTTTGCCCTATAGAGTATGTTTTATTTTTGGACTTGTATATTTCTTGAAATGGGTCATAAGTCTTTTCTATTATATCAAACCGCTTTAGCATTGGATTATAGAGAGAAATATTTTGCACAGGGGTCTGTTTTTGCACAGGGGTCTGTGTAAAAGTATAGTTTAAAGAAGGTTTAAATAAACCAATTTCTAATTTATCTGGTCTAGTTTCGTACACTATTTGTTGTAAACGTTCTTTTTTCTCGGCCAATATAAATTTATGCAGGCGGCTAGAAGTGGTCAGTAAGGTATTTGTCAAGGTGACATCGCATATTTTAAATTTGTTGAAAACAGAAAACAAAGCCATATTGTAGTAGATATAACAAGAATAAGTTTAAGTATTTTTTATAATATTATTGTACATTAGGCACGACAATCGGGTTTTTTATAGACGGACTACCATTTCTAATGCCTTCATAATACGCAGTTATTAAATGACAATCACCAATAGTTGCCTTTATGTTATTAAAAATCGCGATGGGTGTTACGTGCAAAAAACTGCAAGGAATATTGGGCGCATATTTATTATACATATAGGTTGTTGTTATGGATGGTACCATATCTGCTAAATTGATTAAACTTAAAGCATATTTACAATTGTTTTCTATGGTTGTTGTAAATAACTTGTCGCCAGTTTTTGGTGGAGCGATGCCATACACTTCTACCATAGTTGTATATTTTGGATTAGTGGATAAATCATAGGCTAATAACATGGATAATGATGCACCTAAACTATGTCCACATATATACACGCGTTTGATATTTTTATAAGTGCCAATAGTCGTTATTATATTAGTCTTAATTTCATTATACACTGCGGTAAATCCTGGCGCGGTATATAACGCAGTTTCGGGATTTTTTTGAGGCGGGAATTGCCCATTTATGGGTGTATAATAATTATATTTTGAGTCATCCACAAAATCAATTGCGGTTTGGGAACCCCTGAAACATATTAGAACTGTTTGTGCATCATAAGAGACTATAGAAAACCCTATATTTTTCACATCACCAGAATATTTGTAAAATACTATACTATCGGGCACAAACCCTGGTATATTCATTGGCGTATAGGGTTCGGTTTGTAACAAATAACTTAAAAAATTACTAATAATACTAATAGAATAGTTCGCTGTATTATAATCATAGGTCAATTTTTTCGGTGTATTTGGCATTGCGCCTACAACTATCGGTTGGTTTGAGATAGGTTTCAGACTACCCATATTTATATTTAAACTTGTGCGTTGTCTTAGTTGAGAATTGACCTGCTCAAGCTTGGCTGATGTTTGAGTAAGCTTGGCTGATGTTTGAGTAAGCTTGGCTGATGTTTGAGCCTGTTGAGAAGTAAGACTGGTTAATTGCGTAATGAGTTTGGCTAACTGCGCCGATGTAGTGGAATGTTGTTGCACAATGACATTGGTTAAATTATAGGGTGATTGTACAATTTGAAATCTTTGAGTTTCACGTGAAATAGAATTATTTTTTTTATAAGAAAAAAACCTCATTAAATTTGCCATCAAAGTATATATAATAATAAATATAATAATAAATATAATAATAAATATAATAATAAATATAATAATAAATATAATAATATATAATAATTATATAAGTAAACGTTTTCAACAACTGTCATTAAACAAAAGATTCATATTTAGTACCTCAGGACTGTGTTCCGCCTTTTGAAAGAGTTTCAAAATCAACTCATTCTCTCTAAACCGCACACTATAATCGTGTTGTAATTTATTGCGGCCGACCCGGCCCATAGCCTGGATACATTTCTCTTGGCTCATTTCACCCAAGTCTTTACTAATATAACCGTGACAAAACTGGTAGTTCGTCCCATAAATATAATCCGACATCGCTATAATCAAGTAGAGTTTCTGTTCTTGGACTAGACTCTTCATCAATTCCGTGTAGCGGTCACTTTTATGTTCGGCAAAGACCCCGATGCCCATCATGAGCAAGAGTTTCCAGTGGTCTTCAATATCGTTGATCCGCATTATTTTTTCCACATAATCTTCCGACACATTGCTAGTAAAGGGTTTGTTTTGTAAGTCGTCTTTATTATAGAGTTTGGGCGCGTGTTTATATAAATGCTCCGTTGTATTGGGTATGTACTGGGGCGGTAACACCACAAGTTTCGTCGCCGCTTGCAACTGTTGAATATTTTGGAGAAGTTTTTTCATCTCTGGATCCATGCGATCAGTATTGCCGGCTTTTTTTTCTTTGCCTTCGTCTTTTTTCGTCCCGTCTTCAAAATCTTTCGTGTCGCGCGCAATTTTTTCGTTGAGCTGTGAATTGAATTCAATGGCTTTCATAATATCCGCCGTAATATGAGCGGGAATACCAGCGCTTTGGATATAAAACTGCGCGATTTTCTCGGCGTTTTCTGCCAAGAAGATGGTCGGCCCATCTGTTAAAGTATGCGCGTCTTGACTGACAATATGAATATTAGACACTTGTTTTTTGCTGCGCTCGGTTGTTAGCTGACTATGAATCGCTGACCACGCCTCGGGTTTTAAATTACCGAGCAGTTGCAAATAATACAGCTTCAGATTAATCATATTAATGGCATCCACCGTGGGAAATTGTAACGCTAGGGTGAGTCGCCGGTTGGTAATCAATTCCGGCTGTGTCGTCGCTTGCAAAGTGGTGATGAATTTTATAAAAGCGACAGCTGCGCCCAAGTCCAGGTAGCGGAGAAGTGTCTTATAGGTAAGACAATGCTTGACGATTTTTTTAATCTCCCCATAATCCGCACTGAGATAATGGGGCATTTCCACGAACCCTTCTTTGTTGATGAGGGGTATAGTTTTTTTGCAATCGTAGCTAACAATATCGTGAACGTCTGCCCCTGCAAATTTACCACAGAAATCGTTAATGGTATCCACGAGTTCTTCGCGTTGGGGTAGAGTTGCGGAGGATAAGACCACATTGGGAATAAGATTTTGGTGCCAATTGTCTTGGATAATTTTGTGAAATGTGTGCTCCGCATAGTCTAAGGTAATGGTTGGTTCATCCCAATACAGAATAATCTTTTCTTTGGGATTAAAGGCCAGCATATAATACATGGCTGGTAAGTAGGATTGAATATCACTAATCATCAGCTCAACTTTATCACCGACGGAATTATCCACTTTGCCAATGCCGCCGCTTTTCTTATTGAGCGAATATTCTTTGGCGGCAAAGTAATGGAGCCGAATATCTTCCGCATCATTACAACCGAAGGCAAAGGCCACTTTCTTCTGGGCCGATATGGCCGCTTTTGCCAATGCCAGGCCCACATGCCGTGCAGCGCAGACAAAGATTACTTTATATTTTTCGGTTAATCCCAGGGGTGACAAGGTTTTACCCGTCCCCGTGGGGGCAATATACAGAATTAACTTGGGTTGCGGTTGTTTACACAGGGTGAAGAGTTGTTTTTGGTGATCGTACAAGGTTTCATCGGCGTATTTCAAGAGATGCGGGTTTTGCTCAATGTTTTTTTGCCCATTATAAATTAACTCTTGCAGGTCCACGTTTGGTTCCACATTGGCTAAGATACCTCTCAGCGCTTTTAGTAAATGCTGGTTGACGTGTTCTACGTGATACGTGAGGAGATTTTGCAAGGTATAATAAGTGTTGTATTTTTGTTTCACATATTCCTGGAACATTTTCTTCAGTAGATCCAGAAGAATAAACTCAAACAAATTCTCTCGCTGTTCTGCCAATTGTTTGTCAGTATTGGCAAGCCGAATTAAATCCGCTTTTTTCATGGTGTGCTCATTGGTTTTAAATTTGCTAAAAGGGAATTTGAAGCGCCCCTGTAGTTCAAGAATGAGTGGCTGAAGGTACTGCACATACAGGTAAAGATCTATTTGTTGGCTGAAGGTGATTTTCATATATTTTAATAGGGAATGCGATGGATTACGTTGTAAATTCACATCGTGAAACCCTGCGGTAATTAATTCGTGAATACGTTTCTCTTCCAGAGAAACAGGGACTTCAATACTGGCCCATTCGGCTTTGCTGAGTTTGCGTTGTGTAAGATCCATTTTGCTTAAAAGGTGGAAGTCGGTTATAAAGAATATAATACAATATGTATTTATATCCTATGTAATTCAATTTTATTATAAAAATTATGTTTATAATTTTCTGGTCTTGTGCTTCCTGGTCTTGTGCTTCCTGGTCTTGTGCTTCCTGGTCTTGTGCTTCCTGGTCTTGTGCTTCCTGGTCTTGTGCTTCCTGGTCTTGGGCTTCCTGGTCTTGTGCTTCCTGGTCTTGTGCTTCCTGGTCTTGTGCTTCCTGGTTTCAATATGTAACAAATCCTGTGTATTTTTTAATATACGAGTTGTCATCATACGACTATTTCTAACATTTTTACTTCTCCTTCCACCTGTATATAATATATCTAAACCTTCATTGTAGAAGTCAATATCTTTATCATTATTAACATCTCCGCCTCCCATGATATTTTTTACAGAACCTACATTTTTCTGTGTTTTTTTTATAATATATCCTACCCTAATTCGTGACATAAATTCAAATGAACCATTATTTAGATGAGCCGACAGATCATCTAATGTTAAAAACATAGTTAAAAATTTAATCAGTATATCACTAGGTTTGAACATCATCACTTGATTTATGTGCATTTTTGGTTTATAAAAATAGTTAGATGAATGCGATATTCCTGACGTAAATTCAGGCGCAAATATAAATTCCATAGATTGAAATTTTCTACCATCGTTTTCTGTTAAAATATCATAATATGACCGATCATATCCTGTCATAGAAGTCGGGTTATATATAACAGTTTTACCTTCTATCAAAAGTTTAATAATTAAAGACATAATTATCGCATGATTGTATTTTGACTCATCTTCTTCTTTCATTAGATGTGAAAAATTATTTATCTCTATCATATTTTCGGAAACATTTACTAATTCTAAGCTGTTAATATTCATTTTTTGGACACGTTGCATATTAATATCAGCAACTTGATTGTAAGTCAAACTGGTATCCTGTGGGTATTGTATATTCCCAAATTTGTCGTTATAATTTGTAATATACAGAGGCTGTTCATTATCACTTGGATTTTCCAAACTAATTAATCCTTTTTTAATTAATAGTTCATTACCATCACTTATATATTGTATACCTCTCATAAAATCTAAATAAGATTTTAATGTCTCTACCATGTCTTGTGATGGAAACATAATGTATTCATGAAACTGTTCAGAAACAGGTTCAATATTCTCCTCTAAGTAACCATAAAATTTAGGTGTGCGGTCACTGGCTGCGCCACTACCACTAGCAGTATCTTCTGATGTCAAACATTCAGAATGTTCTATAAAAATGGTTTCCTGCATCTTAAACTTGTCATAATCATAAACTATATCTAACATTCGCTCATCATAGTCTAATGTTAACCATAAATATTCTATCGGTAATTGAATTATTTTCATTGAGCAAAGAAATTTATAAGTATTAAACACGAGCGAGAGAATACGATCATCGGCTTTTCCTATTTGATAAGATTTTCCTGCTGTTTCAATCCATTTATTAATGAGTTGTTTAGCCTCCATTGATTGTGAAAAGAACATAGTACCACCTGATGTTTCAAATGTATATGGATCATATGTAATGCTTGTTTCCATTTTCCAACTAGAACGCGGATCAATCCACCAGCCTCGTGCCATAAAATCCACATCTTGCATATCAAAGAGGTTTGGATACTTACGAATAAACATATCACCATCAATATATAAAACCGAGCGTTGACCACAGGCTCCTAGGGCTTGCCTTATAAATAAAGGTTTTGCATTAATTGCCATTTGATACCCACCAGGCTTAGCAAATTCTGGATACTCTACGGCCATATGATTACAGTTAAACTTTTCACACTCCTGTTCCCATTTCTCAATCATTTTATCATATGTCATTGGACTTAAAAATCTAAATTCTTTGTGCAATATTTCATAGATAGACATATTATCAAATTCTTTCATTTGTTCGTTACTATAAACCTGTTTTGCATTTAACTTTTTCTTAATTGAGTTGTTTTCATTTTTAAGAATATTATTAAGCTCTTCAATTTTTTTCAAATAAGTTACTTTCTCATCAGGTGTTACTTGTTCAGTACGAGAGAAAAAACTGTCTTTTAATTCAGTAATTTTATTATTTGTATCAAATATTAGGAGCATATTGTTTTTTGTTAAAAGTATGACTTCAATCATTATAAGTGTGAACATGCGAGCTGAGTATTCTATATTTTTATACTCGTAATCGGCCGGAGTTATATTCATTTCTTTAAACTTTTCTAACTTCGCGGTTGCAACATTATCCATATTTGATTCACTCGGTAATATACCCAATTGTTCAAAAATCATATTATTGTATGATTTTGAAGTGTTATTTATTATCTTTGTGAATGATTGTAATGATAAAATAATATTTTCTAATCTATTATATATTTGTTGTATATTGATCTGTGGTGAAGAAGTACCGAGTGTTTTTATACACAAATCTTTTACTTGCATTAATATTTTCTCAAAAAAAGAAATACAAGGTCTACTTGTATTTTGGTTATTGACAGATCTCCCCCACCAGTAAGTAACAACTACGAAATTACTACTTTCATTGATAATCGTTGGTTGAATTTCTTTTTTACTAATAATATCTCTAAGATTATCTAAATTCATATATACATATACTTTTAATAAAAGTACGGCAAAAAGTATTTTTTAAAAAAGTACTTTTTAAAAAAAAGTACGGCAAAAAGTACTTTTTAAAAAAGTACGACAAAAAAGTACGGTAAAAAGTACTTTTGTCTAATTGCTTCGCTTATAAAGATTATGTTTTGGCCCAACCTTTTTACTTGCTTCGCTTATAAAGATTGTGTTTTGGTCCAACCTTTTTTACTTGCTTCGCTTATAAAAGATTGTATTTTGGCCCAACCTTTTTTTAAAAGGTTGTTTATATAAATTCAGGGTTCCATTCATTTGTCCCTTTTAAAAACTTTTCCACAAATTTATTCTTCCGTTTTGCATTATATTTGGCGTGTTCAAAATCTATAATCCACAATTTGTTTTCACATTCAATGAAGTTGTACCCGGTAATGTCAATATATAAAATATTGTGTTCATATAATGTTTTTATTACTGACCTTATTTTTTCAAATAGCTCCTTAGTGACATGTTCTGCCTTTTCGCCGTAGAAATCTGACACATTCATTGTGCCGACTTTAACCATTTTCATTTGCTTCGTTGTTTTATCATAATGTATGATCTTTGGAATATTTACAATATTCAAATCATACACGTAGGCATGTATCTTATATTCTTTCAGTGAGACATTTTCTTTCGTATAATAGACATCTTCGTCGGCTTTGATTGTTGGCATTTTATATATAGTATAAAAAACTATTACATATAAAACAATTCAATTTTAAAATTAGAATCTTTTGTGTGTGTGTTTTCCTTTTTTATTTTTTCTCGTTTTAACATTCACTTTTTTCATATTGCGTTTTGTACTACTACGTTTTGTACTACTGCGTTTTGTACTACTGCGTTTTGCTCTACTACTACGTTTTGCTCTACTACTACGTTTTGCTCTACTATTACGTTTTGCCCTACTACTACGTTTATGTTTGCGAGATTTACCGCCTTTAAACGCACTAGCTGCGTGTTCTACTTCACCAATAGTACATAATTGTACACCATTTGCATATTCTTTTACATAATTATCCAGCTCTTTCCGTTTCATACATCTAGGCGCGAATACTGCTTCTACTTTAAATGCTTCATCTATTTCATCGTCTTCACAGCCATCAATATCTTTTAATAATTTATTTGAAATTCCAGTCAAGTTATTAAATATATCATCGTCTAAAGCTTTTTTAAGTAAATCAGATGTTAACGATTCTCTCTGTTTAGTTTCACCAAAAGGTGCAAATGCTTGTACTAGAATACTATTACTTACATTTATTTTATGACATAAATTTCCATAACGATCATCTACTATAAATGTGTTGAATTTATTGAATTTTTTTCCAAATTTAGGGTCATCCCATACGTGTTTTAATGATTTTGGCATATTATCATCTTCAATATCTTCGGCACCATATTTGAAAATAAACGTATCCGATGGCAAATTAAATTTATCACAAATAAGTTTCGCAACTTCCTTTGCATAATCTTTCTCTGAATATGTCCATATTGCAACTTTAATTCTTCCACTATCACGAGCCATTTCAAGAAATCGTTTTAATCCAGGTCTAAAAAATACAATGTTTCTTTTACTTGGAAAATCTATAAATTCTAAATTATTCTCTATAATACGTTTTTGATCTGGCGTGGTTTCTTCCCAATAATGATAAGCACCTTTATTGATATATTGCAGTAAAGTTTCATCAATGTCAAATACAACTAAAATATCTCTCTTACTCATTATATATACACTTTTAATAAAAAATAGAATGGCAAAATAGAATGGCAAAATATATAGTAATTTAATTATAAATTGAATTAAACAGAACGTTAATAGTATATGTAACAATTAAATCAGAGAGATGGATTCTATAACCTATCTTGATATGTTTGGTATCTTATCAGTGAGTCTGTTGTGTGGTTATGTAAGTTATAATATAACTATATTCATTAATATATTAAAACATATTACAAACCATTTTGATTATATGGAGGCAGAGAGAGCGAATAAAAAACAGCCCATTATCATCTCAATTGAAGGCAATATCGGCACCGGCAAATCTACCTTAATTGAAAAAGTCCAAACGTATTTCACCGAAAAGTTTCCCGAAATGAAGATCGGTTATATCCCCGAGCCCGTAGATGTGTGGTCGTCCGTGACCGATAGAGATGGCATGACCATTTTAGAAAAATATTACGGCGATCAACATAAATACGCCTTCACATTTCAAATGATGGCTTATATATCGCGGTTATCAATTATTCGCAATGCATTGAAAGAAAACACTGCGATTATTATTATGGAACGCAGTGTTTTTACCGATTGCGAGGTGTTTGCCAAAATGCTTTATGATGACGGGAAGATTGAAGAAATTGAATACAATATTTACATGAAATGGTTTGATGAATTTATCGGGGATTTACCGAATATTTCGCATATTTATATTCAAGCAGATCCCAATGTCTCAGCCGGACGGGTCGTCAAACGTGGACGGCAAGGAGAAATTATTCCATTGAGTTATTTAGAAAAATGTCATGACTATCACGAGAATTGGTTGTTAAAACATCAAATTTCACCCACCTTATTACTAGACGGTAATGTAGAAATGGATACGGATGCGTACGCCGAATGGCTAGAGAAAATCGCGGATTTTGTTAATATTCCACAAATTTACAAAAAAATACCTTGATAAATATACCTTGATAAATATACCTTGATAAATATACCTTGATAAATATATCTTAATAATTAAGTTTAAAAAAATTAATTATTAAGTAACATATTATTCTAATAATCGCACATTGAAATGCTGGCGCCCTTTAAATTTTAAAATATCGCGCTCATTCGTTGTGGTTGGAAATAAGTCTTTCCCATAAATATCTTGCAAAAGTAGCCATTCAAATAAACCTCCGCTATAAATAAAAACATGTAAAAATCCGAGACCCAATAATTGTTCGTATTTTTTTGTTACATTCGGATCGGTGGAGTTCATCCCATAGACAATAATCCGGACATTCCTGTTGGATTTCAAATAAGAATTTAAGATTTCTTCTTCACTAGTCATGAAAATTGTACCCCTGATTAAACACTGCTGCTGATGAGAAATCAATGTGTTAATGATAATATATTCTTTATTATTTATGGAGGCTTGCATATCTTCAAAATTAATATAATTGGTGGAATTGGTATTTCCCATAAGTAATCAGGAAAATATATATTTATACCCTTTAAGATTTAAAACTATACCTTTTGGTGAAATTATAAATTAACAAGGTTTGCTCATTGCAGAGCGTATAAATTTTGGTTGTGGTAATTATTCTAAATTACCTGATAAATTATTGCTTCTAGATAAATAATTGCTTCTAGATAAATAATTAGGTCTTGCTTTATTATTTATTGCATTTGAAGCAATTTTGTAGATATTTGTTGCACCATTCACGCGTCTATTCCAATATGTTATGGCCACCGCTACCTTCTTTTTGCTTCTCTGCGAGGCGAAGCAAACTTTTATAGTCTTTATCACAGACAACACTTTTTATTTTAAGTGCTTTTGTTAATAAAAGCAAAAGCAAAAAAGTCTAATTAAACTTCACCACAATCTCCACTTCTTCATTCTTTATCGTTTTTGATGCAGAGATGGATAATTCTTCGCGCTTTTTCCGGGTCTTTTGGTTCACCGGCGTATTTTTTTTCTTCGCCGTACTGTTACGGTTATTCATATCCTTCTCTATGGTCACATAATTATCTTCAATGAATTTTATCACATCATTCTCAAAGGCCCATTTGAAAAAATTCAATTGACCGATCGTGGTTTGAATAGATGTGCCGTTTTTATACGGAACATTAATTCTGTCCCAACGACAGAATGGATCAAATCTTTTTTTACTGTATGCCCTGAGCTTCAGCTTGTAATCCACGTAGACTTTGAATCTTTTCACCTTGGATACGTCTTTATTGGGAATATCATAGACAGTGTAATATTTCTTGGCATAGTTAGTGGTAAACCAGTCCACAATACGTAGCGAAATGGGAGCCATGCCATTAATAATGGACAGCATCTTTTCCATATTGTCGCCTTCTTTATAAAAAGTAATTAAATTATTTAATAGTAAGGTATTTTGACTTGTATAGACGGATGTCATATATATTTTCATAATGGATTGCGTTTAAGTATTTATTTTGTTATATCTGTTACACTTTTACTTTTCATATATTTTACATAATATAAGTGATTATTAAGCTTCTATATTGAAATTGGAATTCTTTGGTTTGAGAAACTCATCTTGCACTTGTAAATCTTTTAAATAATTATTTCTAGAGAGAAAAGGGTTTTGACTAATGTTTTCAATCATACAGCGCTCACTCAATTTTGTATTTGCGTCTTCGCGTTTGTTACTTATGCGCATACACGAATCTGAACCGTCATCAAATAATAAACACTTCATTTTATTGTATTCTTCTGCCACGTTTTCCACTTGTGCCACGTTTTCCACTTGGGCAACTTGCATCTCAGCGTTGCCAATGTATTTTTCTTTATCACTCTTCGCGGATTGTTCGTATTTCTCTCCTTTACTCCATCTTAAATACTGAATATTATTAGGTTCCATTGTAATAAAGCTTAGTAAATTAATATTATGTATTATTCGCAATTCACTACCTTTTTCTAAAAAGGTAGAGCCAAAAATTACACTAATATTTGAATGCGCCTATATAGAATTTGGATGTTTTGGCTCTACCTTTTTAGAAAAAGGTAGGGTTTTAGTTATTTTCAAACTCTTGGTGAACGTAAATTTATCAATATGGGTGACCCGCCGTTGTAAATTACATTTCAAACATGCCACGACTGTATTGTCTTTACTATGACATTTATCATTGTCAATCCGGTCTAGTGTCCACTGTGTCGGTTCCCGGACATTTTTATAAAGGAGAACAATAGCGGTTTTACAATAAAAGCATTGTAATTTCGTTGGCAACAGTTTTTCTAGCGTATCAGCTAAAGTAATCAGTAAGGTCGGTTCATAGATCTCTTTCTTAATATCTTGCGCTTTGTAACCTTGTAGTTTTCTCTCTAATTCTTTTTCCAAGAGAGACTTTAAGGGAAAATCACAGTCCATGTATAATTTATTCAACATCAGCACTTGGTCTTTATGAGTAATATCAAGATCATTCAATGTAGTCATCGCCAAACGTTTGGCCTTGGCCGCCGACCGTGGATTTTCCAATTTATGGAGCGTATCAATATTGTGTTTGCCTGTGATTATAATAGTCTTGTTAGGCGCGGTATCGGCCATTACTATATGTTTGTAATACTTTTTTGAAAAAAGTATTAACTCATTTTATGTTTATATTATTTTAAGAAAAAATGAGTTAAACCTATTCGTTTATATACTATAATGGAAACCACACAAGCCAATACAACTACAACTGTGGATAAATCTGACGATTGTCGCCAATTAAAAAATATTAAATTCAAGAATATGCTTTTAGCTACTGCGGGTTCATCACCAGTAACTAAAACCGTAAATTCAAAAAAAGCCAATATTGATTTATTTTTGGAAAAGGAAAGTAATTTGAACAAACACGAGCCTTGGAATAAATTAGATAAAACCGATAAAATTAAACAATTGACCGATTATGTGGATAACAGCGCCCCGACCTTTGCGCTAAATGAAACGGAAATTCAAGAGTTTAAAACATATTTGATAGAGAGTTTGGACAAGAAGAAATTACAACATGTCAAAGATGTCCAATATGATAATCAAACAGGGAAAATTTTGACTATTCCCAGTTTACATTTTAATTCTAGTAGTCGGAAGTTTACCTTTAAACGCAATGAGAAACGGGCGTCCACCAGTAAATCCCTAGGGAGTGGAAAGAAGCCCGTAAAGAAAACCAGTGACGCAACGGTAGCAAATCTAAGTACAAATTCAAGTACAAATGCAACTCCCTAAACTTAATAGATAAAATTGATCTACGTATTAAAGATATATTATTTAATACATATAGTTACATCTTTTTATGGCTATGGATACAAATACCGATAGCTTAGTAAATATCCTAGACAGTTTTATGGTACCATCCGTCTTTAGTTCTGATGACGAAATCACCTTAGTTGAAACCGCTTATTTGCTGATAAATGATTTATTAGACCGCGAACCCATGCTTTATATTCAACCCCACTTTCACGAGAATGTAATTCTTGAAGTGTTTGATTTATTTTTAGAGCAACTCGTTGATATCAATGCTTATGATATGGAAGATGATTTGCTACTTTGTATTGAACAAGCCATGAAACTCTTTTACCAGCAAGTGGCCCCGAAACGCTCGTTTCCGAAAACCTTTATTCGTGTCAAGCCAAATTTAGCGAAGCTTAGAGAGAAAATTACTTATTTACAAAATATCCCCCAACCGGAACAGCGGACGGCGGCATGGTATAATTTTCGTTATAAATATTTAACAGCGAGTAGTATTTGGAAAGCGTTTATTAGTGAAAGTACCCGAAATCAGCTCATTTATGATAAATGCAAACCATTGAATGTGGAGAAATACAGTCATACATCAACCGATTCGCCTATGCATTGGGGCCATAAATATGAACCCGTGTCGGTACAATTATACGAGTTTTTGTACAAGACCACCGTCAGTGATTTTGGTTGCATCCCCCATACCACATTGGGGTTTTTAGCTGCCTCCCCCGATGGCATTAATACATTGGAAACATCTGATCGTTATGGTCGGATGTTGGAAATTAAAAATATTGTGAACCGAGATATTGATGGCATCCCTAAAATGGAATATTGGATCCAGATGCAGCTACAATTAGAAGTCTGTAATTTAAATGAATGTGATTTTTTAGAAACCCGGTTTAAAGAATATGTGGATGAAGACGCATATTTGGCGGATTGTTACAAAGGCGAAGTGGAAGAGGAAGTGGAAGTGGAAGTGGAACACGAACTGGAAGGCGACATCAATAAAACACAACAAGGTCAACAGAAAGGGATGATGATTCAATATATGGTGAATGGTCAACCGTTTTATGAATATGCGCCCATCAATCTCACTAGGGCAGAGTTAACTGTGTGGGAAGCCGCAATGCTGGAGAAACATCAGAATGATATGTGGTGTAAAAATATCTATTGGTGGCTTGATGAATTAAGTTGTGTCCTCGTGTTACGCAATAAATTTTGGTTTAAAGCGGCCGTCCCTATTCTCACTGACCTCTGGCAAACCATTGAACACGAAAAAACACACGGTTATGAACACCGTTCCCCTAATAAAAAAATGAAATTGGAGAACGTACCGAATGGGTTGAGCGGGAAATGTTTGATTGACTTCGCAGCCATGATGGATATAGATGCTGCAGAAGGAGAACAGGTTCAAGAACTTACTTTTGAAACCGAAGTACTTACAGTTGAGACTGAGGTAGTAGTGTAATTTTATAGTGTCTACTAATAATCCTCCTCATAAAAATTGACACGTTTATTCCATCCAGGCGCGGTGGGGGGAAGAGGAATATGTTGATCGGTATAATCTTCGTATAAATAACCACACATTTCCGCTGGCGAACACGTGCCGTTTTCAGGTTTGGACCAATACCTAATGTTATTTATTTCAGTGGAATGCGCCGGGAATATCGGATATTCTTTATAAATATCACTGGCATTTAGTGCGGATAAATAGGGTGGATTTTTTAATTTATAATCATCCACGAGTAGCGGCTTATCTACCGTTAAAGGGAAATCGCCTGGCGACAAAAGTTTATTGGGGAAATTCAAAAAACCTTCCCTTTTTTTATAGAAAAGCATTTTGGCTAAATTATATAAGCCATAAAATATTACAAAAATTAAAATACATTTAAGGAACGAATAGAACATCTTCTTATATATACAACCTTTTAAAAAACAACCTTTTAGAAAAAGGTTGGACCAAAAACAACCTTTTAAAAAAAGGTTGGACCAAAAACAACCTTTTAAAAAAAGGTTGGACCAAAAACAACCTTTTAAAAAAAGGTTGGACCAAAAACATACATCCTTGCATAAGCTACGCCAGCGAGAAAAGGTTTTTTTTTAACATTTGTAAAATACACTTTTAAACAGGGTATTTTACAAGTCTTTTATAGAAAACCATATAAACTCATCTCTCTATGTCTATTTACTAGACAGATGGAACAAGAAATGCGAGTAATTAAACGTGATGGCACCTGTCAAGAAGTCTCTTTTGATAAAATTCTCCAACGTGTCAAGAAACTCGGCGCCGAAGTAACGCCCCCGTTAATGATTAATTATAGCCAGCTCATCATGAAAGTGATTGATCAACTGTATGATAAAATACCTACATTTGTCATTGACGAACTCACCGCTGAACAATGTGCCGCCCTCAGCACAAAACATTTGGATTACGCCACTTTGGCCAACCGGATTATCGTAGCCAATAACCACCGCATCACCACTAATTCATTCTATGTCGCAATGGAAACCCTCTATAAACACACAGATGTTCATAGTCAACATAAACCCCTCATTAGCACAGAGCTCTGGGAAATCATTCAACATTACCAGGAAACCCTTGATGAGTTTGTTGATTATGAAAGGGATTATCTCTTTGATTATTTCGGTTTCAAAACGCTTGAACGTTCGTATTTGATGCGGGTCAATGGCATGCTCGTGGAGCGTCCGCAACACATGTGGCTCCGTGTCGCCCTCGGTATTCACGGGACTGATTTAGCCGCCGTGCGGGAAACTTACGATTTAATGTCACAAAAATATTTCACGCACGCTACGCCGACCCTGTTTAACGCCGGCACGCCCCACCCGCAATTGAGTTCCTGTTACCTCCTCAGTTTAGAAGCAGATAGTATTGACGGTATTTATAATACGCTAAAAGAGTGTGCCCAAATTTCCAAATGGGCAGGTGGCATAGGCCTCCATATTCATAATATACGTGCCACGGGCAGCGCGATTGTCGGGACGAACGGCCAGAGTAACGGGATTGTCCCCATGCTCCAAGTCTTTAATGCGACATCAAGGTACGTAGACCAGGGAGGCGGAAAACGCAATGGGAGTTTTGCGATTTATTTGGAACCTTGGCACGCCGATATTGAATCCTTTTTGGATCTTAAGAAAAACCACGGCGACGAAGAATTGCGGGCGCGTGACCTGTTTTATGCCCTCTGGCTCCCTGATCTCTTTATGGAAAAAGTGAAACAAGATGCGGACTGGGCCCTTTTTTGCCCTCACAAATGCCCCGGCTTAGCCGATTGCTACGGGGAGACTTTCCAACAATTGTATAACAAGTATGTCGCCGAAGGGAAAGCGAATAAAGTGCTGAAGGCCCGGGCATTGTGGTTTAAAATCTTGGATAGCCAAATGGAGACGGGCACCCCCTATTTATTGTATAAAGATGCGGCCAACAAGAAAAGCAACCAGCAGAATCTCGGGGTGATTAAATCCTCCAATCTGTGTGTCGCCCCCGAGACGCAAATTCTCACTGATGCGGGTTATGTGGTAATTAAAGCCTTAGCTGGGCAAACCGTCCAGGTGTGGAATGGCGAAGAATTCAGCAAGACAACGATTCATAAAACCGGCGTAAACCAAGAATTAATGACGGTGGAGACGAGCGATGGTTGTATATTAGAATGTACTCCTTATCACAAATTTTATATTCAAAACAATGACGATAACTATTTTGTAAAATTAGTAGAGGCGGCCAATCTCAACGTCGGTGATCAGCTTATTCAATGTGAGTTTCCGATTATTGATGGGACAACCCTCTACACTTTCTCTCTCGGTATAGTCCCCGTGAATGCCGCTCTTGCAGTGAAAATGAAATGGTTATCCGATTATTGCACAGCGGAAGTGTATAATAGTAATATTGTAGACGATACCTTGTATATTGCAACGAGCGTATCGGAGTTTCTGTTACAAATCAAATTAATGCTTCAAACCTGCGGTGTAAACACCAAGATTATAGTTGATGCAGTAAAGTCAACACTGGTCGTGGAGACCAGCCAATTATATCAATTGAGTTTTTTAGGGTTTAAACCATTGGCGAAGACTGTCAATTTTAATAAACGCTATAAACCACAGCAGCCGCGCGTTTTTATAAAAAAAACGACCCGTTCGGGGCGCTTTGCCGATACCTATTGTTTCAATGAGCCGTTAAAGCACACCGGAATTTTCAATGGGGTTATCGCCAGTCAATGCAGTGAAATTCTAGAGTACAGTGACGCTGAAGAAACCGCTGTCTGTAATTTGGCCAGTATCGCCTTGAGTAAATTTGTGAAGAGCGATAAAACTTTTGATTATGCTACGCTGCATCAGGTGGTGAAAGTGGTGACGACGAATTTAAATAAAGTCATTGATATTAATTTTTATCCGACGGAAAAAACCCGGATTAGTAATTTGCTACACCGGCCGATTGGCATTGGTGTTCAGGGCTTGGCGGATGCGTTTGCACTGATGGATGTCGCATATCATAGTGATGAAGCTCTCACTCTTAATAAACTCATTTTTGAAACCATTTATCACGGGGCACTTGAACGCTCCCACGAATTAGCACAGGAACGTATTGCTGATATGACTGTGTTGGCGAATTATCTTAAACAACCTGGCGCGATTAATATATTTGCTGAGACTGGTACTGACTTGAATAGTAAAGGGGCTTTGATTCTCCGAACTTATGTAAAGACCATCAAGGATAGTGTGATAAATGACTTAGTACAGAAATTGCGGCCGATTCCACATGAATTGACTCAAGATTTTTTGGGGGCGTACAGTACCTTTACCGATTCACCGGCGTCTCGGGGCCAGCTGCAATTTGATTTATGGGGGAAAGAACCGGCTTCGGATCGCTATGATTGGCAGGCTTTGAAAACCGCCATCCAGGCCGATGGCATACGGAATTCGCTACTCGTGGCCCCGATGCCCACCGCTTCTACATCGCAAATACTGGGGAACAATGAATGTTTTGAACCCTTCACGAGTAATATTTACAGCCGCCGGACTAATGCCGGGGAATTTGTGTTGGTCAATAAATATTTAATGGCGGAACTCCAAAAACTCAACTTATGGACCGACGAACTAAAGAATAATATCATTGCGAATAAAGGCAGTATTCAACAAATTGCACAGCTCCCGGAGCAGCTGAAACAAAAGTATAAAATTGTGTGGGAAATCCCAATGAAACATTTAATAGATATGGCGGCGGACCGGGGTGCTTTTATTTGTCAAAGCCAGAGTTTAAACTTGTGGCTTGAGGACCCGGATTATAAAACATTGACATCCATGCATTTTTACGGCTGGGAGAAAGGTCTAAAAACGGGTATGTATTATTTACGCCGCAAGGCGAAACATCAGCCCCAACAATTTACCATTGCCCCCAAAGAGGAAAAAAATAAGGACGAGGGGTGTGAAATGTGTTCTGGTTAAAAAACACTTTTAAAAAAAGTGTAGCAAAAAAAACACTTTTAAAAAACACTTTTAAAAAAAGTGTCGCAAAAAAACACGCACAATTTTTACTTTTTTATAATGTTTTTATTTTTTATATTGTTTTTACTTTTTATATTTTTTATAATAATAATATTGTTATAATGTTATTATTATACCATTATAACTTTATCTGCACCAAACCCGTGCTTCAGGGCGAGGAATAATAGTTGCGTATGTTCTTTGGCAAAAGGAATATACTTACTCGGAGTTACCAGCTTACCATTACTCCAGCGTACTTGTCGGCATAGTTGGTTTGCGTCTCGGCATCCTTTTTTCTTTTGTTGCTGCATTAAGTCATCTTCCAATGGCATTTCAAAGCCCCCTTCGGAAAAGTTTCCGGGAATTAATTTGGTCCAGGTCTTTGGTTTATTTTCGTTGTAAAAGTCTGTAACGACTTTATATATTTCGTTTTTGAAGGTGTCAACTAAAACTTTAATGGTCGTCATGTTTGATGGTTTATTTGTTTATATGGGTTGCTGGGTTACACCTTTGCACAATTAAATCGCCGTCTGTGTCGGCTTTTATCGGTAGCAAAGGTAACAGTTACCACGCACTTGAAAAATGCGAAGGTGTAATACTATCTTCTTAGTTTTTAAAATTCAGTTCAATTTTAAAATATCTTCACTTTTACGTGTGTGATAACTGTTACATATATAATTTATACAAGTTCTTCAATTCATTGCGTTCATCACTTGACTCTTCTGCCATAAAATCATAATCTTCTACCATTTTCATATAACACCTGCAGCAAATTAGCACGTCTATCAAGGCGTTATGTATGCCCTCTGGCTTATTAGTAAATAACTTCTGGTGTAAATCGGTTAACTTGGGATATTTAAAATACGTCTCACCACTGGAATTAGTGACAAGCATTTGACAGAGGTCAGCACCTTTCTTCATTGTACAATATTCTTCTTTACGTATACCATTGACGGTAAATTTTTGGAATTGCTTTGAACGGATGCATTCCACCATTATTAGCCGTTTATCAAACGATATGTTGTGACCGACAATCACGTCGGCTTGCGTCAGGGCTTTGTTGAAATAGTTGAGGGCGTCATTAATAGAAATACCATTGGCTTCGCACATGACACGCGAAATATGGTGAACGGCTTCGCTGCCGGGGGTAATCTCCACTTCGGCCGGAATCTTTATTAAATCGTCACGCATTGTCACGATTTGCTTGTTGACAGTATCAAATAAAATATAGCTTAATTGCAGTATATGCGGCCACTTTTGTACATCCACGATGGATGGATTGCGGCCGATGGGCAAACCCGTCGTTTCGGTATCAAATACGAGGACTTTCATTTTCGCACGTTATATAGTTGGTTGATTTAACGTTTAAATTCTTATAAGTTTATATATATATTTAAATTGCAGAGGTCAAAATGAATCAATTTTATAAACACAACCTTTTAAACACAACCTTTTAAACACAACCTTTTAAAAAGGTTGGACCAAAACACAACCTTTTAAAAAAAGGTTGGACCAAAACACAACCTTTTAAAAAAAGGTTGGACCAAAACACAACCTTTACAAAAGGTTGGACCAAAACACAACCTTTAAAAAAGGTTGGACCAAAACACAACCTTTAAAAAAGGTTGGACCAAACCAGACTTGGAATACGCCTGTGTTATTTTTCTATATTATTTATTATTATAGAAAAATTATAGAAAAATTATAGAAAAAATAGATTGAATTTAAAATGCGTACGCCTAGTCTGTTTTGGCCCAACCTTTTTTTAAAAGGTTGTGTTTTGGCTACACCTTTTCTTAAAAGGTGTTTTTTTAAAAGGTTGTGTGTGTAATATATGAATGATATTTTTATATGTTGACAAATCCCGGTCTGTTAAAGACTTATTTAATTGCGTGATGAGCGTATGTTTTTCATCCGCGTTGTAGTTGCTCGTGTATAGTTTTGCAATAATATTCTCCGGATGGAGGGTTTCACATACTAAATTATTTACTTTCATTTTGCCGTGGTCGGCTAAAAGCACATTATACAAAGTCTCGCCGTTATATTTGACCTTTTTCACGCCATCCGCGCAATCCAAGAAGCGGTACGCGGGGACCATATTGCCATCAAATTCAATTAGGTGATCTTTTGTCATAAGAGTGGGAGCGGTCGGATAATTATTTGCCAGTGCGTGTTTTTCAAAACGAATGAGATATTTCTCTAGGGTCGTTGTTTGGGTAAGATGCCGGATGGCTTGCTGATTGATGGTATGTTTTTGGGTATTGATTTTTTCAATCATGACTAGGCCTTGATCCGTCAAAATTGGGGTACCGGCCGGGAAACAGATGTTGGAAATTGGTAAGGGTATAGGGGTAGGAGTGGGCGTCGGCGTCGGTGTCGGCGTCGGTAGGCCATAAACAATACCATACCCACCAAATGTATTAGGCGTAGTGCCACCAAATAAACCCTTCGTGTCAGTGGCTAACGTCCACACTTTACCATCAGTTGAATAGCCAATCCTATTATTTTTATCTGGCTCGCTCTCACCCACTGCTACAAAACGTCCATTCCCATAGGTGATACCATAACCAATACCGCCGTCAAATAAACCGTTTGTTTCAGTTGCTAGATTCCAGACGTTTCCATCCGTGGAATAACCGATTTTATTATCACCAGCACCCACTGCCACAAATAGTCCTTTTCCATTATAGGCTATACTTCTACCACCAATAGAACCAGCAACACTATTTTCAAATAAACCATTCGTTTCAGTGGCTAAAGTCCAGACTTTTCCATCTGTGGAATAACCGATATTATATTCACCATCACCTACTGCCACAAATTTGCCATTGCCATAGGTGATACCTCTGCCGTATCCATCACCAAATAAACCGTTCATTTCAGTAGCTAAAGTCCAGACTTTTCCATCCGTGGAATAACCGATTTTATTTCTCTCACCTAAATTGCTACTGCCAACTGCCACAAATAAACCATTTCCATAGGCGATACCTTGCCCCCTTCCAAAATAAATATCACTGTCAAATAAACCATTCGTTTCAGTAGCTAAATTCCAGACTTTTCCATCCGTGGAATAGCCGATATTATTTATGCCGCCTACTTCGCTTTCACCCACTGCAACAAATAAACCATTCCCATAGGCGATACCATAACCAGCAAAATCGCCACCAAATAAACCGCTTGTTTCGGTAGCTAAATTCCAGACTTTTCCATCCGTGGAATAGCCGATTTTTTTGTTGCCTGGAGAACCTGCACCCACTGCTACAAACAGACCTTGTCCATCACAGGCAATAGAGTTACCACGACTGTCAGCCCCATCTCCGCTAAATAATCCATTAGTTTCCGTTGCTAAATTCCAGACGTTACCATCAATGGAATAGCCGACAGGAGAATTATTGCTAAGATAGGATAAGCCCACTGCCACAAATATTCCTTCCGTTGGCATTTTATAATATATATAAAGAGAAAAAAAACACAATCTTTTAAACAACCTTTTTTAAAAGGTTGTGTTTTGGTCCAACCTTTTTTAAAGGTTGTGTTTTGGTCCAACCTTTTTTTAAAAGGTTGTTAAAAGGTTGTTAAAAGGTTGTTAAAAGGTGTAATTTTGACAAATCCCAAACGTTCGCCTATGGTACGCAGAGATCCCGTATTTTTGAATGCCCTCCATATGGTTTTTTGTCCCATAACCTTTATTTGCGAGTAGACCATAGCGTTCATCTAGCAAAGGTTCTTGTTTACACAACTCTTCAATATACAAATCCCGTGACACTTTCGCAAGAATAGACGCCGCCGCAATTGCCGAGTATAAATTATCTCCTCCTTCAATGCACGTATGTTGCACCTGGCTTAACTCTAATTCTTTATTCACCACCATAAAGGGCCGGAAATCGTTACCATCTACAAGCAAGTGAAAATGTATAGACGACGACGTTTCTTGTAATTTGCGTCGCTCCATGACATCAGTAATGGCTTCGTGCATAGCAGTGTGAGTGGCATTACGAATATTAATGTCTTCAATCGTGCGTTCATCGGCGTACGCCACTCGCCAGTAAAGGGCTTTGCTTTTAATATAGTCCGCGGCTTCCCTGATTTTCTTCACGGAATGAAATTTCTTGCTATCTTTCATAAGGGCGTGATTAAAACTGTCATCTTTAGGTAGAATTACTGCCGCTGTATAAACCCTACCTAACATAGGTCCCCGACCGGCTTCGTCTACCCCAATTTCAATACTATTATCGGTTTCGCTGAAATATTTATTTAAAGTGCCGCTTACACTTTTGGCTCGCGGTTTTTTTTCAACAGTAGCGGCGTGTTTTCCCTCTGTGTGTTTTCCCTCTGTGTGTTTTCCCTCTGCGTGTTTTCCCTCTGCGTGTTTTCTCTCGGCGTGTTTTCCCTCTGCGTGTTTTCCCTCTGCGTGTTTTCCCTCTGCGTGTTTTCCCTCTGCGTGTTTTCCCTCACGTTTAATAACTGTTTTCTTGATAATTATTGTATCAGCCATGTTTGTATTTAATGTAAGTTTATATACTTAATACTTAATACTTTATACAAAAAATAAATAATATATCAATTATTTTTTATAATATATTTTTTATAATATAAATATATACACACTATGAAATTTATGAATATGCATATTAGCAAAAAACAGATGTATTTAATCGGAATTATAGTTGGCGCGATTATAATCTTTTCTTTTTTAAAAGGTCCCCGTGAAGGGTTCAATAATTATATTTCTACAGGCGATAGTGCTAAAGATACCGAGACATTCAACGATTCTTACGTAGCTCCTGCGGGCGATACTGTATTATATAATATGAAAGAAAAAACAAATTACAATCAAGTGCAGCGTGATGTGCCAATGTACAATCAAACGGAGCATGATGAACCCGATCATGATGAATCACAGTGCCATCGGCAGATCAAGAGATGTAAGCATAAAAAACATCAAAACCGTCGCCAAAATAATAATTATCGGGAACAAAACTGGTCGCGTAATGATGGCCCCTTAGGCATTCCCCGGAATCAAATTCCCACGGGGGACGAAGATCTCTATATTCTCAAATCCGAGGTGATTCCTCCAGTGTGTCCGGCGTGTCCGAATGTAACTGCCTGTACCAGCAATAAGACTCCTCCACCTTGCCCCCCCTGCGCGCGTTGCCCTGAACCGGCATTTGATTGTAAGAAAGTCCCCAATTATAATAGTAATAGTACGGAGTTTTTACCTCGGCCAGTATTGGCGGATTTTAGCCAATTTGGTATGTAAATATAATTATAATATTATTATAGCTAATATTATCATTGTTGTTAGTACTTAAAACTAATGCTTAATTCTTATGCTTATGCTTAATGCTTATGCTTAGAGTTGCGCTTCTTATGCTTAGTTGTTCGCTTATGATTAGATTTGCGCTGCTTATTGCACTGCTTATTGCGCTGCTTATTACGCTTCATTGTTTTTCTATTTTTTCGTCCACCTTGGTTTAATCCTTCTTCGGGGGTAGGCGTAGCTTCAGCCGAATTAGGTTCTAAATTTTCTAGCTCTGGTGTCCCGTAGGCTCTGCGTGAAGGGCTAGCGTCGCTGATTATAGGCGTGGCACTAGCTTCTCTGCTCAGCGTGGCACTAGCTTCTCTGCTCAGCGTGGCACTAGCTTCTCTGCTCAGCGTGGCACTAGCTTCTCTGCTCAGCACCGGTTCAACGAGCGTTTCTATGGGTTGTGAACTGGCCTCTTTTTCCACAATGTCTTCCGTTTTAGCGAGAGCATTCAAAACGATAGGTTCTAAATTTTCGTTCGCAATTAGCGTATGTATTTCTTCTACAACGGCAGTGACAAACGTATTTTCGGGAGGTTTCTGACCGGGGTCGGGTTTCTTGGCATTAAAGATAAAACGTTCAAATATATTTGATTTGCCCGTCATAAAGGTATTCTGTACCTTTGGGTACGCTTCCGCGCAAGCCGTTAAAATTATAGCATAGTATTGTTTAAGCTGGCTATAAGATTTCAAACCTAATAAGGAGAAAGACGCAAAGAGGTGCTGCATAAATGTTGTTGTGTAAATCGCCGCATCATCATATTGTTGATCAATTTTAGTACAGGCATTCTCCCCCGACAACATACTAAAGGCAGCTGCCAGACCTCGTCCACCCAAACCTGTATTGAACCCAAGTATTGTTAAATTAGACGAGCATTTGGCTTGGCGTGGTTGTAAATAACTCATCATATATGCGCTAATCATTGTTTCATACGAACACCAGACCAATGCGCCTCCGCCCACCAAAGTGCACGCCGCAAGAATACCGGCTAAGGCATTTACTATTTCTGTTTTCCCTCCCCCACCTTGAATGCGCCTTTTTTTATTGGATGGGTATATACCATTTTCTACCGAGTTTACAATGTCAGATTCATTATTAGCCTTTAAAATTTGCATGACATTACTCATAAGAAGCTCTGTTTCGCGCTGATCGCAATGTGTCATTATATATTATTATTATATATTTTATTTTTATTTTATACATTTAATTTTCTTGTCTTAATACATTTTTTATCTATTTGCAAAGTTTTACATTTTTCTTCTTGTGGCACAATTTTTATAACGCATTTGGCTTTTTTGCCGTACAAGGGTTCGGTACAACCTTTTTCTGCTGTTTTACCTTTAACTGTCTTTAAAGTCTTGGCATTAATTTTCTTAAAGTCAAAGATTTTGGGTTTTTCATCTAAAGTACAACGAGAACGAAAATGCTCATAGCGTTCTCTCACATCACAATACGATAAACCTGAGGTTTTGCCTAAAAGTTTATTGACTGTTTCGTGTAATTTATAAATAAATCGCGAAAACTTGTCGCGATTTGCCATATCCGCCATGGTTAGTGGGTTAGCTTTAAAATTACGTTTTAAATTTTGCCGACAGTATTTACACGGTAAGACGTTTTGTAAATTCAAGATAAAGGCCCGGTAATTCTTTTTGTCTTCGGTGCTCGGTTTGACAGGGTAATTAAAAGACATGGTGTGCAAAAAATGCCACATACTGGGTCCCCAGATTGTGGTTAACATACCATCGCCACTAGCATATTCTTTCTTTTTAAAGGTGCGGTTCTTTTTTTTCTTTTGTGTTGTTGGCATTCTAGGTTATAATCTAGAGAGAAATTTAAATACGCAGAAATTTAAATACGCAGAAATTTAAATACGCAGAAATTTAAATACACAGAAATTTAAATACGCAGAAATTTAATATTAAATACGCAGAAATTTAATATTAAATACGCAGAAATTTAATATTAAATACACAGAAATTTAATACGCAGAAATTTAATATTATTATTAAATCCGTAAACCTAAAGGCAATAAATTCACAGACAATGGGGCCGGCGGTGCCACGTAACCCCGTAATTTCATAATAGCGGTATAATACGCAGTATCAGATATGTAATTTTTACGCAGTATTTCCACATATTGACCGTTTGTAGTCATAAATAGCATGTCGTCTACTAGTATAATTTAAAATAGCTTTAAGTCTTTTTTCAAAGTAAACATATACTTATTCTATTTTTAGTTTTTTACGGTTCGTTAGAGTGGATGGTATTTCAATACCTACATTTCCTTCTATGCTTATAGTTGTTAATGATTGAATTTTGGCTAATTCGCTTGGCAAGCTCTTTAATTTATTTTTTTTTACATTTAAATATTGTAAATTTACAAGGTTTATAATTTCTGCGGGTATGCTCTCTATTTCATTACCATATAGCTGTAACAATTCTAAATTCGTCAGCTCCACTATGTCCAGTGGGAAAATTGTAAATTTATTTTTAGCTAAATTTAAATCTCTTAAATTTACGAGATTTTCTAAGCCGTCAACACTTGATAATTCATTATATGATAAATTTAAATCTGTTAAGTTTCTAAGCCACTCTATCTCTTTTGGGAACCTCGTAAACTTATTTTTGGATAAATCTAAACTTTCTAAGTTTTGCAGATAACCTATTTCTGGAGGTAAACTTGTTAAATAATTACCCTCTAGATATAATAATTCTAAACTAGCAAGATAGCCGATTTCTGGCGGTAAAGACGTTAAAAAATTCATACGTAAATCATACTTCATTATATCTGTCTGATATGCAATTATCGGCGGTAATTCTCTAATGTTATTATTACGTAAGTTTAATTCGGTTCTCGCGATGAATGCATCGGATGGCACTTCTTCTGGTAAGGGGGGTAAGGGAGGTAAAGGTGGTAAGGGGGGTAATAGTTCTCTACAATCTTGTTCTATATTACCCCTACATAGCGGACAACGTTTAAAAGGACTTTTACATACTTTTTTAAGACACTGTTTATGAAACATATGTCCACAAAATTCTATTTTAAATATGTCATCCGTTTCTTGATATGTATTAGTACAGATCGCACATTCTTTATCTTTTTCATCAATAGTTTTATCTCCTAAAAATCTTGCTTTTTCTTCAACAGTTAAACCAATTCCACCAAAATATTTTTTTCTTCTATGTACTTTCTTTTTAGACTGTTTCCTAGAGTGTTTCTTATGAGACCTCTTATGAGACCTCTTATGAGACCTCTTATGCCGTTTCTTAGTCAGTATTTTACTATATTTCTTAGGCATATATATATATATAAATATATATAAATGTTAATTTGGACCAACCTTTTTTAAAAAGTGTATATATGGTAAAATCTCTTCTCTCTTCTACTATTGTCTATCCGGAAAATCGCCATTTATTAACTGAAGATAAGAACAGTGAAGCTTCTTTATATGAAATAACCCTGTTTGAAAAAGATGAAACAATTGCTTTAGGGCAACCGGTCTATACATATATAGATCAAAATATCATTTATTACCCAATTTATCTTGTAAAAAACAATAAAGTATCTTTGCAAATTGGTTTGTATGAAATCTTCGCTGATGGTCTTGTAAATATTCTAGACAGTGATGGCGATATTGATTTAGAATTAATCGGTCAGCCTTTACTCTACAGTTTTGTAGAGACGGAACTGGGACAAGGGCAGACCCAAGCAGAGCAGACCCAAGCAGAGCAGGCCCAAGCAGAGCAGACCAAAGCAGAGCAGACCCAAGCCCAGACCTTGCTTGAACAAACATTGACCGACGCGACGAATGAAAGAGCCCTCTACAAGGCCGCCGAAGAAAACCACTGGATTCAGGCGTTTATGGAAAACAATAATTACCGGATGATTGATAATGAAGGGCAAGGCGATTGTCTTTTTGCCACGATTCGGGACGGCTTGGCAACCGTAGGGGTCGTAAAAAGTGTCACAGATATGCGGACGATTTTGGCAGAAAATGTCACGGAAGATCTGTTCCAAGGCTATAAAACCATTTATCAAGACGCTGCTAACACTGATGTCCAACTGCTAAAGGAAATGAAAATCTTGGCGACCCGTCATAAAGAGTTGAAGACCAAAATTGATGCTTTGAAAGACCGGAATGCAAAACAACTCATTATTGCCCAAGCAGATGAAATCAATAAACGGCATAAAGAAGCGAAAGAAGAACGGATCTACACGAAAAGTGTTGTGGAAGGCGAATTGAAAATGATGAAAAACATCCATAATTTAACACAATTTCGGGCCCTTATTAAAACTTGCGCTTTTTGGGGGGACACTTGGGCCATCTCCACCCTTGAACGCGTCTTGAATATAAAAATTATCTTGTTTTCGGAAGAAAGTTTTAAAGCAGGGGATATGGATAACGTCTTGACCTGTGGACAATTGAATGATACGGTCTTGGAAGAAAAGGGGCTTTTCCAACCGGATTATTATATATTATCCCTGTACCAAGGCTATCATTATCAACTGATTAGTTATAAAGATAAAGGCGCCTTAACCTTCCAGGAACTCCCTTATGATGTGAAAATGAAAGTAGTAGATAAATGTTTAGAAAAGTTGGCGGGACCCTATTATATTATTCCCGAGTTTCGCACATTTATGGAGGGTGTCAAAGGTCTGGCGCCGACCGTATCTGCACCTGAAGAATTGCAGTCCGAATTGTTTAATAATTTCACAGTCTTTCAGTTTTATATAAAATCGGTTGCCAAGCCTCCGGGGAAAGGCACTGGGGAGCTCATGGCCGCGAGTGAAAAGGGTGATTATACGGACTTGGCACGCATTCCAGACTGGCGTAGAAAATTGGACACGCTTTGGGTTGCGCCGTTTATATTGGATGGCCATAAATGGCAGTCCGTTGAACACTATTATCAAGGCGCGAAATACAAACGGAATCATCCCGAAGTTTATTTACAATTCTCATTGGATTCAGACTCTGTCTTGTCAAAGGACCCGGCGATGGCCAAAGACCCAGCGACGTCTAAAGAAAAAATCCGTAATAAAAAAGTAAAAATAGACGACGATTTTGATAAACGTAGAGAGAAAGAAATGGAAGCAGCTCAATACGCGAAATTTAGTCAAAATGAAGAATTAAAACACTTACTTAAAGCAACAAAGAAAGCGAAACTCCAACACTTTGAACGTGGTGCCCCACCGATAATCATGGAAGATTTAATGCGGGTAAGAGACCACCTTTTCACAACCTTTTCAAAAAGGTTGGACCAAAACACAACCTTTTGAAAAAGGTTGGACCAAAACACAACCGTCCGGACAATAATATAGTATTTTATTTATAGTCAAGTTACCTACCATAAGCTGTTGATTTTACTTCACCGTCCGGGCAATAATATAGTATTTTATTTATAGTCAACTTACCTACCATACAACTGTTGATTTTACTTCCCGGAAGGTTGTGTTTTGGTCCAACCTTTTTCAAAAGGTTGTGTTTTGGTCCAACCTTTTTCAAAAGGTTGTGTTTTGGTCCAACCTTTTTCAAAAGGTTGTGTTTTGGTCCAACCTTTTTCAAAAGGTTGTGTTTTGGTCCCACCTTTTTTTGAAAAGGTGGTGAAAAGGTTGTGGTTTACGTTAACAATTCAATTAATATTATATATATAAATAATATATAATGTATGGTTTAGATTCAGTAAAAAATTATTTCTCCAAAGTAGGGAGTTTCAAACATTTTATTCTGTTATTTTTTATCTCAGTAATATTTTTAGCGATGGCGATTTATATTTATCGGCGCTATGTCTCTCCGAAAATCAACGAAGCTTATGTCGCCAATAATGAATTCTTGCCCGAAGGTTCGGCTCCCGAAAATACAAATAATTCCGCTGAACTCTATTTTTTCTATACAACATGGTGCCCGCATTGTAAAAAATCCATGCCCGTGTGGCAGAGTCTCAAGAGTGAACTGGACGGCAAACAAATGAAAGGTGTGACCCTCAGTTTTATTGAAGTGGATTGTGATAAAGACTCCGCTTTAGCTGAAAAATACAATGTTCAAGGCTATCCAACAATTAAACTGGTCAAGGGGAATCAAGTGATTGAATATGACGCGAAGCCCTCAAAGGATACTTTAATGGAATTTTTGAATACGTCTTTGTAAAACACACTTTTAATGTGTTTTTTTTTATTAAAAAGTAGGATTATCTGTAAATGCCTTGGGTGCCACTTTCCCAACCGCGCCTTGTAACATAAATTGCTCAATAATATATAATCCCAAGAAAGCGCTAATATACACAATAATAGTCTCTCTTAATAATAATTTAACAGGCTTATTTTCTTTCAACACTAATCGCATTTCGCCGAATTTGACGATCAAATATAAAATGGCAATAATACCAGCTTGTATTAATACATTCTCCATTTTTATAATAACGTATGAAGAATGTATTAATAAAATAAACGCGAAAAAATTGTGGTTAAAAGCAAAGTCCTTATCTTTCATTTAAGAGAGAATCTCTATAGGCTTAAGAGAGAATCTCTATAGGCTTAAGAGAGAATCTCTATATCATCTAACAGTGGCGGCGGTAATATTTTCATCGGCCGGTTCAAATCGTTCACATCGGAAATCTCTAAAGCCACGTCTCCGCCAATGGTAATTCGTTCGTCGTCGTCATCGTCGTCCGTATCTTCTTCCTTAACTTTTTGTAATGCTAAAGATTCTAATCGCTCAATTGTTTTGGGCGCTGATACCGAGGATTCTACGCCTTTTACATCTATCGCTTTATCAATATCCGAGAAACTTAAACGGGTTTGCGAATCCGCGACTGGAGTGGTTACCGTCAAGGGCACTATAGTTTCTTCTGCTACGACCGGTTCGGCAACGACAGGCTCAGGTTCGGCAAGGACAGGCTCAGGCTCTTCAACAATCGGAATTTGTTCTTCCACTTCATTGACTTCCACATCTTGTTCATCGGTTTCATCCATATACGCCCGTAGGATGTTTTCTACTGGTATACTTTCTCTCACTGAATTCATTATACACTCTTTAATAATTAATTCTAATTCGCGATTGTGTTTTTGAATTTGTAGTGGGGCGATATTCTTCTCAAACAAATAAATATTGGTATAGATTTTCCTGGCCACGTTAATATAGACTTTGTGGATAAAATCGTCTACCGATGGCACGTCAATATCCACTTTTTTCTGTTTCTGGCCGACGCGCACACAAGTCAAGGTTTTCAATTGAATCACGTGGACACAGGTAATTAATTCTTCTAAATATGTACAGCCGGAGGCCTCTACAATACGTTTACGTTCGGCTTCAATGATCGTATTATTCCATTTGGGAACCCGACTTAGGAATGTTTGAAAGGTCATTAAATATTTATCCATTTCGTCGTTCTCTCGGCATAAATTATGGGCCTCTTCAAAAATGGATTTAACACCTTGAATCGTCACAGGTGTTAATATATTGATTAAGCGCGCGCACCATTCATTTTTTGAATCGGTGAGACTGGTTATTGAATAATCGTCCATTTTACATAAAAGAAATATTTTCTAAATCGGTATTAGAACGTACAAAGAAGAAATAAAGAATAAAAGTCATAAAGATTTTTTCATTTCTAAATTCCGCTTTTACTTTATGAAAGTGGATTAATAATTCATATTTTTTCAGGAGAAATGTGGCGTCAGTTTCTGCACCTGCATGATCAGTAGTATTTATATTTATTATATCCGTAGTCATCCCTTCTATATAATTCATCAAATCTAAACCACTGTAACCTTTCTGGTATAATTTATTAACTATTTTCATAATATTATCAATAGTAATATTATCATTTAATTTATTAAACTCTCCTTCTAAATATTTTAAACGAAGTTTATCTATTGCTTTGGTATCCAAGAGATTTGCTATATTAATTTTATAATAATTGGGGGTGGCACCCCCGCCAGCTGGTTTTATGGATTTATGTAGGTTACTATTTATGTCTGCGTCAGTATTTAATGTATTTTTTTGTTCACCTGAATCACCGTTTTTGTCCAAACTAAGTACTTGAGGTGGGGTCCCGGGGCTGTGCCCCCCGCTGATAAAAACATCACATAATCTTGAGAGAATCGGCTTTAATAAATTATATTTGTTCTCTACAATAATAAAAAAACGTGTGTTATGACTGAATAATTCAATACACCGCCGAAGGGCCGACTGCGCGTCTGTCGTTAATTTATCCGCATTGGTTAGGACGATGGTTTTAAAATGTCCAGAGCCTTGAATATTTATATTGGTCTTGGCAAAGAATTTTAATTCTTCACGTATAAATTTAATTCCTTTACCGTGTGCACAATCCGCAAACATCGTATAGTTTTTGATCAAGTCTTTGTCTTTATGATAGATGGCTTCGACAAAATTATAAACGAGCGTGCGCTTCCCACAGCCGGAGGGACCATGAAAGAGGATATGAGGGATTTTATTTTGCGTTATAAATCCTGCAAGTTTATCGGTTATGGCATTTTGCATCAACAGTGCCATCTTATACGGGATATTATAATATGTTTAATTCATAATATCGGGAATTAAACTAATTCAGCATTTTTTACAAAGTTATAAAAATTGAAATAGATTTTATATTATATTTTGTTTGTACCCATTACATTTGGACCCATTACATTTGGACCCATTACATTTGGACCCATTACATTTGGACCCTTTCATTCAAAAATGATTGTCAAGCCCTGCTTTGTAAATAAAATCTTGAACGAAAAAATTGATATCGTAATAACTGACATGCAATGGCGTTTTATCTTAGATACTCTGCACAATTATTGCGCGAAATTGTGCAAATACAATTACTACCTATGGGGGGATGGAGATTTTGAAGACCACACCTGTTTAATTCATATTGATGTTGATGGCAATTACGAAAACCAAAATATACTGAATCGCAAATTTGAAAAACTACTGGAAGATCATTCGGACTATGGAATAGTGTCCGACTCTGTCTATTTGACATTTGAAATATCCCCGGACACAAAGATACGACAATTATAAAGATCACGCTATCATGTCAAAAAATAAATAAAATAAAAGAAAGAAATGTTGAAAATAAAAAATAAATAAAAAATAAATAAAAAATAAATAAAAAATAAATAAAAAATAAATAAAAAACAAGTCAATAAATCGTACGTACGTATTGCGTTTCGCCCATGTTTTGGCCCAACCTTTTTTTAAAAGGTTGTGTTTTGGCCCAACCTTTTTTTTACTTGCTTCGCATATAAAAGGTTGTTTAATACCAACTCTGCAAGCTCTGGGTATACGGGTTGCTTTTAAAGGCGTTCAAAATATCCGGGGCAATACGTTCACAACCGATTTTGTCTTCATCGTAATATTGGCGATCATGAGCGATAGAACCATAGCTGCCGATGGAAGGCGGCATTGTCAAGCCCGCGGTCTGCCCTGAACTACGTACCCACAGCCGGTTATTACAGCGGTCCGAATCTAAACGGTCCACCACAATATTTTCATTGCCATTAAACAACGGCAGATTCCCCGGATTCGGGTGCAACTTATAAGTCTTATTAACATTATTATGTTGATTGTATTCCGCTTCATAGGATTTCCCCGCTCCATACGAGGCCGGTCCCGCCACCCCGAGGTTTCCACAATTAGTCGTGTCACGCTCTTGAGCCACCGGTTGCTGTTTGCTTACCAAATAAGCATTCGCGCTTTGATTCTCTAAATTCAAGTGGTTACAATCCAAACTCGCCTCCGTCATTTCCCTGATCGTGGTTCGGGTACGATCAGCCGGATTATACACGCGCCCATTCGGCACCTTTGTATTATTGGCATTACCATAGGGCCTGGCGCTGCCAACCACATTTGTTTTCCGCGAAGGCCGCATAATATCCATAAGTGGAGTAACAGCCGCTTTCAACATACTGCTAATATAACCATAATTCTCGCCCGTATTGGTAGTGGAACGATTGTTGGGCAAGGTTTTGTAACCTTGAACCCCATAATCCGCCACGGTGGGCACAGATGAACCCACTGCGGAAGGATTCGCGATATCATTCGGCCCTAAAACAGGCCGACGGGCCGGTTCGTAAGCGCTCTTATAATAACTCGCATCAGTATTATTTTGTCCATTCCCGAAATATTCTGCACTGGTACTGGGGCGGTTCACATCTTGCAATACTTCAATCCCCCTGGCCATTTGTGCCTTTTCTATACCTGTCGTCGTAAGCCAGCGCTCTGGTCCCGATACATAATAGGTATCCGGCATATATTTTTCCACCTTACCCTGGGTTTGAATAGAAGGACTGTTTTTCACATAGGAATCCCCCGGCCCTTGATGACCTTCTAAAGTATAAGTCATCTTTGGATTCGTGTCCACCCGTAATTCATTGACGGTCTTCGGCAACCAATAATCCCGGGCTTCTAAACCCGAGTTAAAACCGTTGCCGCCTTCAGCTGTAAAGCCTTTATTTAAAGCGGGGGCGACATGGATTTCTTCCCAGGGTTTCACATTGGACATTTTCAATGCTGGATTAACCCGGGACTGCATAAAATCACTCATATTCGGCGAGCCGTTTGCGTATTGGAGATGACTTTGCGGTTGAAACATTGGACCTTGTTCCTGTTTTTTGAATTGCTGGGAACCGACTCCCATTAAATTATCCAAGACACCTTCTACCACATTGCGGTCGGCGGTCGCGCCCTTGACTTTGGCTCCGAAAAAAGGGACCATGTTATTATGCTTAAACTTGTCTACTTCTAAAGGTTTCCCGGTAAGTGAATAATTCTGTTGGGTACTGCCGCCGACCCCATAGTTTGTCGCATCCACTCGCTCCACTTTGGCGTAATTGTTGGAATTAAAATATTTATCCATAGGCTGTGTGGACGTGGGGTATTTATTGACATTTGCGTCAGTGACAGGTTGGGTAACGGGATAATTCAAGGCCGGCTGGGGCGGATTGACGTTGGGCAAGGCATTTTGGATCGGCCTCATATTGGTGTAACCTTCTTGGGCACGGTTCAGTGTTTTTGCGTTTTGTTTATCTTGATTAGACATTAAATACATACTGCCTAAGGCTATTAAAGGTATTGCAATTTCAGCCATATTATATATACACTACACTTTTTTTACAAAAAAACAACCTTTTACAAAAAAACACTTTTTACAAAAAAGTGTAGCAAAAAGTGGTGTAAACTTTCAATACATACGTAAAGCACATACGTATGTATTGGAATTCGCACTGTATTTTGGTCCAACCTTTTTCTAAAAGGTTGTTTAAACTTTCAATACATACGTAAAGCACATACGTATGTATTGGAATTCGCACTGTATTTTGGTCCAACCTTTTTCTAAAAGGTTGTCTAAAAGGTTGTTTAAACTTTCAATACATACGTAAAGCACATACGTATGTATTGGAATTCGCACTGTATTTTGGTCCAACCTTTTTCTAAAAGGTTGTCTAAAAGGTTGTTTAAACTTTCAATACATACGTAAAGCACATACGTATGTATTGGAATTCGCACTGTATTTTGGTCCAACCTTTTTCTAAAAGGTTGTCTAAAAGGTTGTTTAAACTTTCAATACATACGTAAAGCACATATGTAAAGCACATACGTATGTATTGGAATTCGCACTGTATTTTGGTCCAACCTTTTTCTAAAAGGTTGTTAAAAGGTTGTCTAAAAGGTTGTTAAAAGGTTGGTTACAAGATATTGTGTCTCGGCGGACAAGCCACATAATTATCTTTATCAATCAAGCGAGTATTTAAATTATTTTGAAAAGATAAACATACATTTTCTTGAGGATTTAAAGGCAGTGTATACCAATCCACTTGTTCTAAATCTCTATAGGTCCAGGCCGGGTGGGTCGCTCGGGTTTGATCGGTGATCGGCTGAATGATGGGATAATCTACAAGATTCGTCCGAGCTTCGTGTGTCTTATAATTATTAACAGTTAGACAATCGCGATTTGCCGAACGGCTTAACCCCATTAAATCACTTTCTAAATTTACGGTATTGGTCATTAAGTTGGATCCCCATTTTTGCATACGAATAAAGGGGTCTTCCATGAAACCGGGCTTATCACCGTTCCCCGGGACATTTAACATATATCTGCCTAAACCTGTCATCTCTTGTAATTCTTTTTTAATCCGACAAGGGTCGTCCTTAAAGCGTGTAAAAGACATTATTATATATACACAACACTTTTACAACAACCTTTTCATAAAAGGTTGGGCCAAAATACACTTTTTACAACAACCTTTTCATAAAAGGTTGGGCCAAAACACACTTTTTACAAAAAGTGTGGCAAAAAGTAGATACATACGTATGTATTTTTTTTCAACCTTACTGGGTCTGTTCCATTGTGTTTTGGCCGTTTTACTTTTCTTAACAATTTTATAGGATTATTGGAGTGTAAAATAATCTATGGATTATTGGAATATAAAATAATCTATGGATTATTGGAGTCTAAAGAGTTTCCATTTGGAAATACTAGTAATTTTTATAGAAGGATCTATCACATTAACTAGCGATCGTTTGCCCCGCCATTTGCCAGTAATTAACCATTTGTTGACATACACGTCATATACTTGATTGCCGTCATCGTATACAGCTAAAGCATAAATACGTTCAGGATTGGGAATAAAATATAACCAATTATCATTGGTTTCCATAGTAATAATTATAACTTATTATGTTTAAGCAAGTTTTGACTGCATACATAATTGCACCTACGTATGTAATTTGCACCTACGTATCTAATTTGCGCCTACGTATATAATTTGCGCCTACGTATGTAATTTGCACCTACGTATATAATTTGCACCTACGTATGTAATTTGCACCTACGTATGTAATTTGCACCTACGTATGTATTGGAATTTGCGCTGGATTTTGGCTCAACCTTTTCCCAAAAGGTTGTTTCTAAAAGGTTGCTAGATGGGATACGGCCTTTGTTTATTCTCAATGACTAAAGGTGCCGGCATAAACAATGGTAAAGTATCAAAGTATTTCACGGTTGGTAATGTTTTCACTTCGGGTTTAACAGGGGCTTGTGGTGTGACTAAATTCGTAGCGTTAATGCCAAATAAAGCGGATTCCACATCAATTGCATTATTAGCGAATGTTTGTAAAGGCATATAACTGGGATTAAACCCTAAACAAGGCAGTACATCTTTATAAGCTTTGCCGTATTGAGAATGCTTATACAGTTCATAATTACTAGCTAAAGTATATTGACATTGTTCTAATTTATAATCACCGGGCATATTTTTATTACGAGTAGAAGCCATTCTTTATTATACACTAATATATTAACGCCAGATTAATATATATATATATATATATCTAAATATTTAATAGTTTATTGTTTATATTTAAGTTGGTTTAATAACTCTTTATAAGATCCTACATCTTTATTTTGCAACGATGTATTCAAATTGTAAATAAGTGTGGCTCGTTCAACATCGTTGTAATTTGCTTTATACAGCTTGGCAATGATATTTTCCGGGTGTAAGGTTTCACAAGTAAGGTTATTGACATTTATGGTTCCATGGTTAGCCAGTAGGATATTGTATAATGTTTCGCCACTGTATTTCACTTTTTTAACTTGATCAGAAAAATCCAAGAAACGATAGGCGGAGACCATTCGTCCTGCAAATTCAATTTTATGGTCTTTAGTCATGACAGTCTTTTGCGAAGGACAATTGCAGTTTAATGAATTTTTCTCAAAACTAATTAGATATTTATCTAAAGTAGTAGTGCGTGTAATGTGTAAAATCGGTTGTGAATGAATCGTGTGTAAATGTGTATCAATTGCTTCAATATTTATTAAACCTTGATCAGTTTGTACGGGTGTACCTGCAGGAAAACAAATATTGGCAATGGGTATTGGCATCGGTGTGTCTTCCCAACTGATGAGCACATAACCTTGGATACCCGCTGTCGGTCCGACGTTAGTATTCGTGTTGGCGCCAACACCGCCTTTGCCATACGTCAAATTGCCATAGGGAGCCGAAGAAAAAACTGTATTTATACCATTGAGCGCGATTGAACTGCCAGCGCCACCGCCGCCGTAACCTCCACCACCGCCTGCAAGACCACCTCCACCGCCTGCGCCAACATAGATTGGCACTTGATTCGCGGAGCCGCCACCAGCGCCGCCACCAGCGCCTCCGCCCCCAGCATTCATCCCGCCAGCATAAGAATCCCCTCCATTCCCTCCATTACCACCATTTGTACTATTACCGCCAAAACCATAGTTAGGGAGTAGGTCATTTCCACCATTGCCACCGTTAGGCGCATTTCCATTTTGTCCGCGTAATATCCCCCCACCACCACCCCCATTGACGCCTATGCCATTGTTGCCTTTGTTACCCATCCCGGGTATTCTTCCAACTGCGCCTTTACCAGGGTTGATGCCTTTACCATCTTCTCCGTTACCGCTAGTACTCATACCCCCACTACCCCCTATACCATGATAGCCTCCGCCTCCACCACCTGCAATGATGTTTACCTGATTACTCAAAACTTTACTATAACCTCCGCCGCCGCCACCATTTTGCCGATTACCAAATCCACCATACCCCCCCCCTCCCCCAATAGAAATCACTAAAGGCATAGTAATATCTGTATAAGTGGTTTTTACAACTGCTCCATTCCCTCCTGAATCAATTGGCTCGATTAATCCATTAAAAATCCCCCCCCCACCACCTCCGCCAATCACCACAAAATCATAGGTAGTTATATTTGGTAAAGGTGTAAATGTATAATTTAGTTGATTATTAACAATGGTGAAAAATGTTGAAGGCATATATATATACACTTTTGAAAAAAAGTGTGGCAAAAAACAACCTTTTCAAAAAAGGTTGGACCAAAAACACACACTTTTATAAGCGAAGCAAGTTTAAAAAGCTTGGCAAAAATATACTACTGAATTGAATAGTACGTACGTATCAACTTTTTGCGACACTTTTTTGTAAAAAGTGTGTTAAAAGTCTCTCCAACGTCTCCTCACCAATTGCCCCTTTATGTGTAAAATCTAATATACAATTATGAAATAAATCAAAATAATTAAATTCAAATAATAAAGTAAACCAGATTCGGTCTTTATCATTTTTATCTGTCATATCTTGAATAATGTCAACAATCTCTTGTACTGTGCTTATTTTCTCTAAAATAAGAGCGAGACTTTTGTCTTTTTCTAAATTATTATATAATTCATCTATCGTGTTCATTACCTCCGTGTCATCCCACTCTTCTAAATCAAAGGCTTGTAAGAGTTGGATTTGGTAGAGCATTTTTTCGTCTTCAGGTGAATCCATTTGTTTATAAGTGCAAATGAAATCCGTTTGATACATGTTTTTTTAAAATGTAAAAAAATATGTTTAAACCTTTTCCAAGGAATGTGATATAATAATAATATAAAATTGAATTATACTTCATATAAAGCATATAAAGCATATAAAGTATTTAAAGCAGTTAAAACATAAAAGCCGAAAGATGACGATCGTGAATGATGCCGAAAACCCCAACAAATACCGCTGTAAATGCGGTTGCAATTTAGAATTTATAGATTACGAACCCGGTTTTGACGTCTTCGTGGGTAACAATTGGCTAATTACGGCCGACGCCATGGTAGAATATAGTTGGAAAGATTATATTTGGATGTACGAATTTAAAGAGTGGAATGATTTCCGCGAAGATATTATTCTCAACCACAATCGCGCCCTACAAAATGAACCGATCAATGCTAAAGATACCCCGTGGTTCCATTTATACAATCACTACGTCAAAGATAAAAGTAATATACCGCTAAATGAAAAATTATATTATGAATACGTTTATTAGAACAATGTTATAATAAACTAGAAAAATGTTGTAAAAACCGGGCGATCTGTATTTTTGCCCCTTTAATATCTGGTTTTTTCTTTAAGTAGTTTTAACCAATATATATTTACTGCCCCCGTTTGCAACTGCTGTATTCCTTATCCCGGACTAACTCCCGTGAAGGGAGCCCTCCACGAATCCACCCATCGGCCGCGACGCCTTCTACTAAATTCGCCGGGTTGGAAATGGTGGCTTGTAAAGAGGGCACAAGGGGCGTAAATAAGTAGGGTCCATAACTAAATTCGCTGCTGGGGTAGGCACTCTTGCGATTATTTGCTAAATCACCCTGTTGAATTTGCGATTCTAACACGGCGTTACTTTTACCTCGTCCTAAAAAAGGCACCGTGGCAAAGGGACGCTGCAATAAACTGATACGGCATTTCGGCTTAGAGAGATCCACTAAGGTTAGTTCGGAATTTTCATTTATATTACAGCCGTTGATGCCGACGGTGTGACTGCCTGTAAAATTCACGTTTATTTGACTCGTGGCAAAATCAATGGCGTTGGACATTGGGCACTCTGGCCGATAATTATCCAGCATATAGGTAGAAGCTTGTGAGTTTTGTAAATTGCGCTGGGTCTGGTCGCAATTGTCATCGCCTAATCGGGAAGTTTGATAGAATTTATAATCGTAAACAGATGCCATTATTATATATACACAATAAAATCACAATAAAATTTACTATAAAACTGCTAAATCAAATCGCAACAAATAACTAAATTTTGTTGAGATTTTGGCCCCACCCTTTTCTAAAAGGTGGTTAGTAGTTAGTCCACCTGGGTGGCATATTTCTAGTACACGCCGCTTCATTATTTGTTTCGTCGCGACAAGATATCATATCTCCGTAGCAAAAGTCGGCAAAAGCCCCTTGGTCATTCGGGATTTGAGTATTGGGTGTGGCATACCAGGTTCGCATGGATTGATCAAAGGTATAACTATCGCCTAAATCTTTAAACAACCGGATATCAATATTCGGGTCTTTGAAATTATTTTTCACCATATTAATGGTTTTTTTATTAATCTCTCGGTCTACCGTGGCATTAAAAGCGGGGGCCGCCGGTTTACGCTCAGGGTTATCTGCAATTTCGGTTAATAACACATTCATAGCGGGATTCGTGACGGCCGGTTCCGTAAAGCTTTCTTTGTTTTGCTGAAACACACTATTATCATTATACATTTCATATTTTTTATAAAGATCAGCATTCACAAAACCTTCTTTCTTTTCAACGTCCTTGCCCTTCTTTTTTTGAATATGATATAAAATTACAATTACGACTAAAGTTACAAGACCAGTGATAATGAATTTGGTTTTTTGTGTTACTAAATAGCCCAACAGGGTTAAAAGAATAATTAGCCTGGTGATGGCATTTAATTTGCGCTCGGTCGTCATAGGCGGTGAGGGCCAAAACTCTATAATATCGGTTTGTTTTAATAATATACTGGGTTTGTTAAACCAAAAGGGAGTGGTCATTTAGTATATATATACACTTTTTAAAAAGTGTAGCAAAACACAACCTTTTAACACAACCTTTTAAAAAAAGGTTGGACCAAAACACAACCTTTTAAACAACCTTTTAAACAACCTTTTAAAAAAAGGTTGGACCAAAATCAAGTGTAAATCATAATACATACGTGCAATTGTATTATGATGATTTTCGCCTATAACCGGTTGTATATTTTGGCCCACAACAGGTTGTATTTTGGTTCAACCTTTTTTTAAAAGGTTGTTAAAAGGTTGTTTTTATTCTACACTCTTATTCTTGCTCTTATTCTTCTTTTTATTGGAAGCGGTTTCTATGCTTGGAACCGCGCTCGCCCTAACACTCCTTTCCACCTGTTCCCCTTTACTAAACACTAAACTTTCGCGGCCTTGGGCGTCTACGCCAACGGAGTTTAAGCTGGCGCTCTGTTGCTTACGTGTTTCTAATTTCGCTAATAAGCGTTCTTTATTCTTCGCTGCTTTTAAATTGCGATCTAAATTGGCCTTCATCGCGTTCGTATTCACTTTACCCCCACCTGTTCCTCCCGGCATCATGTGACCCATGCCCATTTTCGCCAACATTGCCTGCAAATCCCCCATCCCCGGCATGGATTTCATCTTTTGCATAATATCACTCGCTTCCTGGAGCAGTTCACTTTCCTTCATATCCCCTGATTTTAATTTCGTGTCTAATTTACTCCCCACGTTTTTCACCAAACTCATCAACTTTGTGGGATTCTTAAAAAGTGTCTGAAAAACATCATTAACCGAGCCGGCATTTTCCATATCCATATTCAGTTCGGCCGCGGTTTCTTCGGCAATTTCCCTCGCGAGTTTTCCAAGTTTTCCATTCATCATGCCAGTGACGTGTTCGTGAATATCTTTGGGGTCGGGCAAATCATTTAAATTTATATTGGGCACATCTGTGCCTTCGGCACCTTCGGCATCGGCGCCTTCGCCTTCTGCTCCTTCTGCTCCTTCTGCTCCTTCTTTGGCAAAGACATGTTGCATTTGGGCAATTGTTTCTTCCAATTTGGTCTTAAACTCGTTCTCATCAATCGCTTCAAATAATTTGGCTGTATCACCAAAAGATGACCCATCGGAGATAGAAGAAACCATAGTGAAGAGTAAGAGTTGCAAGTACTTCCAAATGGTTTCGCGGGTCTTTTCGCTCAAGTCTTTATCAGCCCATAAGAGAGAAAAATCAATTCCAGGGAGGAATTCAATAGGGTTGTTAAAGACATCATTATTTTGATACAGAATATCAAAGAATCTTTCAGGATAGACTTTCTTGCAGTGGACATAGACGGCTAATAAAGCGGTATCTTGGTCGGGGCCTTCTTTTGCTTCTGTAAGCAATAACGCCTGTAAATCCGGATGTAAATTGTTCTTTTGTTCAGGGAAAGTGACCAATATATCCCTGGTAAAATCAATGACAATTTTTTTAATATCCGTTAAAGTCTTTTCCTCCGCATTATCTTTGTTTGACATTATATATCAAAATAATATAATTACTTTTTAAACCCAAAGTAATGATATTCTTTTATTTTTTAGTGTAGTCATTTAATTTATTATTAAATGCTTTTGAAATCCCGGCGTTTCGTTTTCTTCGGTTTTTTGACAACCCGCTTACGTTTTGTTGATTTTTTATTAAGTTTTGATTTAGTCTTTTTCCGCTTCGTTACTTTCTTTGTCCGGCTCCGTTGTTTCTTTGTACGTTGTTTCTTTGTACGTTTATTATCGCCACCGGCGGCTGCGGCTGCGGCAATAGTTTTATTAGTTTCAAGCGGCTCAGGCGCAGAGATATCTAATACTGGTTTGGTATATTCCAGTGTTTTATCATCTGATACCGTTTGTGTAGTTAAACTTGTAATAGCATCCTTTGCACTAATACTGGCATTACTCGCAACTTCTTCTACATTTTCAACCACAATTTCTGCGACTTGTTCCACTTTTTCCACCGCGTTCTTTGCAACTTCTTTTACGTTTTCAAAAACCGTCTGTGTTCCATTCTGATTTTCCAAAAAAAATTGAGCACTCTCAATATAATACTTGCCATCTACATATTTCACCGTAACAAGTTTATTATTAAAGTCTTCTAGCGCGGAGCCTTCGGGTAAGACTGTATCAGCGATGTTTGTAATAACTTCCTTATTTTCGTCAAAAGGCACATTGCCTGCGTTCACCGCAAATACTTTATTATAAATTACCTTATTTTCTAGATTTTGTGATTCCGCAACCTTTTCAAATAATTCATCGCCTAACAACAGAGCGGTATTAGTTATTTCTACATCAGTAATGGGGCCAGCTGTAAATTGTACCATACTAATTAATTGTTCTTCTCTCTGTTTTTCTAATTCTGCAATGTCTGCTTCTAAGTTATTATTTTGTAATGTGCCTCCGGTACCGCCCCCACCGTCTTGATTACTTTCTAACAATTGATTAGTTAATTCAATTTGTTTATGTAAATTTTCAATTTGTCCAAGACAATAATTTTGATAAATTTCATTCTGCGATTCTGTTGCTTCTTGAAGACGTTGATTCCAACTTTTTATTTCAATAATTAATACTTCCATCAGTTGTTTATAATCATCTCCCCGTTTACGTTTTTTTTCCGGAACATTTGATCTCAGTGGATCCGTTAAAAAATCAATTGCTGCTATTTTACCAGAATTATCTGGTTCAACATGTGTTTCTGTGTTTTTTGTAAATCCGTGTAATGTAGTAATGCCAATCCCCCTCGCTTCCCCTTCTGTTTGCGCTTCATCGCGTATAGCTGCTAGTTCTTCTGGAAATTGGTCTATAACATATTCAGACTTATTTGCAAATTTATAATGAATCTGACCATCTTGTATTTTACAAATGCAAAACGTTATCCCTTCCTTATTCATTTTTTGTTGAAGTTCTGCATCAGTTATAGTCGGATACATGGGACATTTGGGTTCTATTCTAGCTAAAAAATCTATAAATTTATCAATATCTCTTTTACACATATCAATTTTTTCTCTTGAGTGGCCATAGATTTTGTTAATAGGAATAATGGTTTCTATAAACACCTTCGCTATAAATAAATCACTACTTGCAATATTGTTTATAAGTTGTCTCCATATATTTCCTAATCCGCTATTTTCAAATAAGTTGCTGGTAGAATGTAGGGCTTTAATGTTTGGTATAGCTGCTTTTAAAAATAGATAATAATCATTATAATTGTCACTTTCTTTTATATTATTAAGAAGTTGTTGTATAAAAAGACTAAAGGTATTCGTATTTACATTATTGATAACTTCATTATTTATAAATTGAAATGAAAAAAATTGTGATTTATCTTCTTTTACCTTTGTTGAGGTTTCGTATAATTGTTTATATTTACTCGCTGATAGTAATTTAAGTTTCAATTCAGCAGCAATTTTCAAAACGGTACCTTTTTCATTTTCAGCCTTTCTTAAAAAAAATTCTAAACATTTTGCGAATTTTTCTTTTGTTTTTTCATAGTCAAATACATTACCAATTGTTTTTTTAGTTTCACGCACATATAAGTTTTTATCAAAGGTGTAATCCAACCCAGATTGCAGTGTTATCACCATGGTAATATTATTACCAACATTTATTGGTAGTTTTAAAGTACCTGTGGAATAACGGGCGCTATTGGGTTTGGAAAAAGCAGCAGCATCAACCCCAGAAAAAATTGGTATATAAACAGTATTTACAAACATATTTTTTAATACCCTTTTTTCCACCATTTTATTTGTTAATAATATTTCTGAGTTATCTTCTACATTAGGACCTTCTTCTATAGGGCCTTCTACACTAGGACCTTCTTCTATAGGGCCTTCTTCTATAGGGCCTTCTTCCATTGGGCCTTCTTCAATAGTTCTTTGACCTGATAATATTTTACTAATTTGGTCAACCCCTCGTATATTAATAATTGGTAAAGGAGTATATTTGGCCAAATCAACAACAACATTTATTGTATTTTCTCCGTGTTTTCCCCCCGTTATAATATCAAGAAATGAAATTGTTGGAACATTCATTGGTAGTTTTGTATCATTATCTATCTCTCTTTTATTTATCATTTGTTTACCTGTTTTCCCGACTGTCCATAAAATACTATTTTCAGGCGTGTGTATAAGTTCTGAAAACGCAGTACAATTAGATTCTTTTAATACTCTCTCAATGACAAGTTCAGGTTTCCCTATATAATTCTCACCTTTTATAAACTCTGTTAAAAACATTGCTAATTCAAAACGTTCTTCTTTTTCCTCTTTTCCTAATGTTTCATCTTCTTCCATTAGTTCATCACCACTTTGTACATCAATATCTGCACCTTTTTTCCGTCTCTTATTTTCTACCTTTATATATCCTTTTTTTTTTTCACTATAGTCATTGAACCCTTTTTCAAAAGATGGATATTTTCCTTTATTTCCAAATACATCTCTTGCTACCAATGTTAATTCATATGAATTATTATCATGCCCACAAAATGCTTCATATACATACACTTTACATAAAGCTTTATACCATGCCATTAGAAAATCTCTTCTCTGGTGTTTTATATATTTACAATATTGATATTTTCGCTCATTAAAGCTGTCAATTATATTTATAGAATCGGATGGCACAAAACGCCTATTATCATAGACCTTTTGTGTTTGTTGGTGCCTAGATAATTGAAAACATACCCAGGTTATCCAAGGTGAATTATGTACAATTAATTTCTCCGAATCATAAGTATTATTCAACGCTTCAATTGCCGCTTTAAAAAATATATTATTTTCCGGTTCTTCTATAAATTCGGCGAATATGGTTATTAACTTATAAGTATTGTATATATCTATTATTTTTCCTGATTTCTCAGCGTCTGTACCTTTTAATACACCATTTGATGTATTTTGCAATAAAGTCATTATTTGGTGAATAGAGTAGGTAATTTGTTGTATATTGGAAATATTACCAAATGAAAGTAAGAATGCTTTACTTCTTGCGATTCTTTCAGAAAAAGAAATTAAGGTTTCACTATATTTGTCTACATTAAAAAAATTGAGGTTGCTTGGGTGCGGTTTGTCAAAAATATTAGATAAAAATAAAGAATATATACATACTTTATTATCTAACGCAATTTGACCACCTGAACCTCTAGGGATATTTATGAAGCCTGCAAATGGCGTATGTTCTATGATTGCTCTTAAGGGAATTAAACCATTAATCGCGCCAACTATATCAGCACTTACTAGTTGAAAAACACGACAATATTCTAATACTAACCAAAAGTCTATCATTTTTATGACTTCTGTTCGCGATATTCCAAGAGAGATTTTTTCAGATATATTCAAATATTCATCAATATCCTTTTCATTTATTGCAAGTTCATCAAAACAAGGGATTAAATTATAATCAATTGCGTTTAATACAGTTTCACCCAATGGGCCTGAATCTAATATAGCTTTAATTGCGGATGGACCTACAAAAAAACTTTTAATATTATTCGGCGACATAAGTCCATGCGTGTCAATATCCTTGAATTTAGTTGTTAATGGTTCTATAAAAGAATTATACATATCTTTATAAGCAGGCGCAACATTATCACGGCCTGCTTGTGATCTTACTTGGTCAAGTTTTTTTGTTGATTGTTCTAAAAATTTTAAAAAATCGTTTTGATTTGTACTTTTTGCGGGTATTGATGATACTGATGATTTCATTCTGTCAAATATTTTTCTGAAAACGTTCACAATTGAGAGTGTTACATCTGATACGGATGCTTCGCCGCTATTGATTTTAAAGATACCTGGATCTGATTCTAGATCGTCTATTGAAAATATATTTAAACCAGCGCTTGTATCAACCTCGCCATTCTCTGAATATTTAATACTATTTGTTTCAAAAAATGCGTAACTTATATTTATATCAGTGTGAGGGTTCTCTACTACTATTTCCGGTGTTTTTGGTGGCATATAACTATCATCATCCATATTGATAGATGGTTCTACAAGACTCTCATTTTCAACTGGACCAACCATTAATTCATCACTTACGCGTTCAATAGTAGGTTCAATAGTAGGTTCAATAGTAGGTTCAATAGTAGGTTCAATAGTAGGTTCAATAGTAGGTTCAACAGTAGGTTCAACTATATCAGTATCCATTAATTATATAATAGAGAGAAATATTATATAATCAAATATGTATTGCATTTTTTTTAGGAGGCTTCTTCATACAGTTGACAGAGTTTCGCCATATTCTGCATGTATTTAATGACTTTGGCTTGCTCCACCGGGTTCATTTCTTTTACAGGGCCGCGTAAACAGTCAATCTTCTCTAAAATCGTATTATTATTCTCTAAATCCCCATTGTAGTCCTTGTTAATAAAGAAATTAATATCCCCGGCTTCAATCTCGGCTCGGTATTTATCTGCTACATGTTTCTTGAAGGTTTTGTAAATGGTTTTGGGTGTGATGGTCAGTATTTGCCCGATGATGACTTTAAAGGCGGAAATATCAGTATTCGTCGGAAATACTCTAGAAATATCTTCTACAAATTCTTTGAATTGTTTGTTAAAAATGCTTAAAAGTTGATCCTTGTCCATAATGCAGTAATGTTATATGTAAATAATATAAGTTGTTTAAATGATATTACATATAATTTAAATATTTTTTGTCTTATAATTTTTTACACCTTTTCACATTTCAAACGCCGATTTCTACAAAAAAATTGATTCAAAATAACATTAACATTTTATAAGCAAATATAAAATGACTACTTACAATCCGCCGCATTATAGAGATGAAAATAATTGGGAAAATATTCCAGAAACGGAGACGGACCGACTACAACAAACATTATCTACACATTTAAGAAATATGGATGTAAAAAAAACAAAAATTGAAAGAATACAAATTGTAAAAGAAATACTTGGAAAACAAAATAATACTTGTGCATTTGGAAAAAATGTAGGTGGAAAATGGTGTTGGAATGAATCAAAGGTTAATTTTACAAAAACGAAAAATGAAAAAGACGGCGAATATGTTGAATTAAAGTATATAAAGTTACAATGGGGTCATATTAAACCACGTTGTAGAAAAGAAAGTCAAAGCATTAATGATTTATGCTTATTATGTGCTCGTTGTAATAATCAAATACAAACTTCAAGACATTTAATACAAATTGAAAAAGAACTTGAAAGCAAACTTTTACATATAAAACAATTTTTACAAGAAAAAACATCGGCGGTTGAAATGTGAAAAGGTGTAAAAAAGTATTTTTTGCCATACTTTTTTTTAAAAAAGTATTTTTTTGTCTTATAATTTTTTTGCCATACTTTTTTTAAAAAGTATTTTTTTGCCATACTTTTTTTTAAAAAGTATATTTTTGCCATACTTTTTTTTAAAAAGTATTTTTTTAACGCCGAACCACATCCGTGTTGCGTTTGTTTTGGATTTCTTCCATGGAAACTTGGCCGACTTTATCTGGGGTATAAGTATCGGGCGGCGTGTCAATATTTTCTTTATAATCCAATGTTGCGTAATGATGTTGTTGTCGCATGCCTCCATTGCCTTTTGCCGACAAAGCATCCGCATCTTGGTCTAAGAAACTGAAATTATCTGATGCGACACCCCCGAAACTGCTGCCCATTAACGAAAAGGCTAAAGGTTCGCCATTATTCTTCGTGGCCACGCTTGCTTGCATCATCTGTTTGGGTTCAATATGCTTATTAATATCGTTGCCAAACAACACATGGTGGCCTTTATTTAACAGCAACAGGGCTGGGACTTTATTCACCGTCGGTGGTAAGAGAATTTCTTGGCCATTTTCCAAGACTACATAAGTCGCTCCATTATTTTTCTTGACGCGTTTGTCAATATTGATGAAATGCATATCATTCTTAATGTCGTTCCATTTGGCGATATTTTGTAAAAGGGTTTTGCAATTTTCACAATAATTACTATAATAGAGAATACAACTCATTATATAATTTTATTATTTAAAGAGGTAGTGTTTAAACTTATTACATATAAACTTATAGGAATTATATAAGAAAATTGATTTATATATAAATAGTATAGTCTAAATATAAGAAACAGTCAAAGATGGATCCCGTTATTTCTAAATTTTCCGAAGAAGCAAATATCTTGAAGTTCACCGTTAATGGGCTCAATGTGAGTTTTGCGAATGGATTGCGCCGTATTATGTTGGCGGAGATTCCGACGGTAGTTTTTCGCACCACTCCCCACGAAAAATGTTTAGCCACCTTTGAGATAAATACCTCACGTTTAAACAATGAATTAATTAAACAGCGACTCAGCTGTATCCCGCTTCATATTACCGATGTGGATTTCCCCTATAAAGATTACCAAATGGAAGTGAATAAGAAGAATGAAGGCGATGCCATTGATTTTGTGACGACGGCGGATTTTAAACTGAAAAATACCGTCACGGGGGCGTATTTGAGCCAGGCGGAGACGGACAAGATTTTCCCGGCGAACCCACTGACGGGTCAGCATATTGATTTTGTGCGCCTTCGCCCGCGGATTTCGGCGGATATTGACGGAGAACATTTGAAGCTGTCATGTTTGTTAGACATAGGGAAAGCCGAAGAAGACAGTTCCTTTAATGTTGTGTCAACTTGTGCATTTGGGCATTCCACCGATCCGGTGAAAATCAAGAGCGAGTGGGCAAAAAAAGCGACGGAGCTGAGTAAGGCGGGGTCTAGCGCGGCGGAAATTGAATTCTTACACAAAGATTGGCTACTCCTAGATGCGAAACGCCTTACCTTACTAGATTCGTTTGATTTTACGGTGGAAAGTGTCGGACCATTTACGAATATGGCGATTGTGTATAAAGCATTGCATATCATGTTGAATAAATTAAAGAAATTTAAAATAACAATGGAAACCGAGCCGGGACTGATTGCGAAAACGGGCACGACCATTGAGAACGGTTTTGATATTACGTTGCCGAATGAAGGTTATACCTTGGGTAAAGTGATTGAATTCGTCTTGTACAATAACCATTACGGGCGAGCGTTGACATATTGCGGGTTTATGAAGCCGCATCCGCATATTGACATGTCTAAAATCCGTTTAGGGTTTAAAGAACCACTGGAGGTGGCCAGTGTGGTGAGTTATTTATTAAACGCTGCGGACGAAGCGATCAAAGTGTTTATGAAAATGGAAGTGGTGTTTAAGGAGAAATAAACAACCTTTTAAACAACCTTTTTGGAAAAGGTTGGGCCAAAATTCAAAAAAAGTTAAACCAAAGGTAGGTTTTTTATTTTTCTTCATAAATATAAAATATGGATATAGATACAGATATGGATACAGATACAGGTATGGATACAGATAGAGGCATAGATACAGATACAGGCATGGATACAAACAATGATTCCTTCTCGCCTTATCCCGAAACAATGATTGTTATCATTACCTCACATGGGAAAATACATGTAGAAAACACTTTTGATGGCAGGCAAGAATCCGATATATTTGCGATTCCTTACGGAATGACCTTGACACGGATAAATGCTGTCGCACCAGGGGTCTGTAATTATTTATCAGATCAGACCGCTTACAAGATTGTGGAACGGGTTAAACAGATGACCACTACAGTTGATTTAAAACATACTCTTCCGCCTCCCTGGTTGATTGATCAATTGAGTAAATTTTTTAAAAGTTTATCAGATATTGATTGGCAAGCCTTGAAAAAACACCAATATGAAGACGCAGCTGACAAGTCAGACAGACAAACCTTTCATTATAATTATGGCAAAGCCTATAAAAATACCACGGCGAAAGCCTATTCTTTTACGCAAAATAAAATATATACTATAAAAACATTGAGTAAGACTTACGATGATAAAATTCTTTTCCTAAATACTCCACAAGGTGAATTGGATTTTTTTAGTACCTTGCGACCTCCTTATAAAACTGATTTGAAAGATATTGTCTATTATTTGAAAGACCGAGGTGTTAAAAATATTCTCTTGATTGATTTATCGTGTTCAACATTTTACGGAACCACGATGACGGACCGAGATAAAAGGTCTGTCCGGCGCGAAGCCTGGCGTGAAGGTTGGGGAGGTTATAAGAAAAAAAAGAGTAAGAATAAAAGTAAGAATAAAAGTAAGAATAAAAGTAAGAATAAAACTAACAAAAATAAAAAAATTAAGAATAAACGGCGAACTCTAAAACATTTACGTTAAACATAAAACATTTACGTTAAACATAAAACAGATGACACTTTAGACGGTAATGTTTTTACAAATATTTTTTTCACAACAACGCCTCCTAGATTATACAAGACATAACCTTTTAGAAAAAGGTTGTGTTTTGGTCCAACCTTTTTCTAAAAGGTTGTTTAAAAGGTTGTGTAAAAGGTTGTTTATTATAAAATTGAAATGGTTTTATATTTATCTACTAATTGCAAATTATCTTAAAAATGACTCACAGCGACGTTTATGAAGCCCTTGACATCTTGCGCGAATATCCTGAAATTACGGATTATATTAAAAGTTTTGATGGTAATGGAGGTTTTATGTATACCACAGAAACCAACCCACGGCGAATAGCAATTAAGAAGCAAATGGAAACATTATTAGATGATGGCCGCCACAGTGGATGTAGTTGGGGCTGTATGATGCGAATTGTACAGGCCGTATTGAATGGACTTGTTACAGTGGAACAGTTGCAAGAACAAGACAGACTTAGACAATTGGAATATCAAAAATGGTTAAAGTCTAAAGAGGAAGCAGCCACAGCGGCGGCAGCTGCCGCCATTATCAAAGAAGAAAACGTAGTGACGGATGAAAACGTAGTGACGGATGAAAACGTAGTGACGGATGAAAACGTAGTTGTAGTCACGGAAGAAGTGTCTAATGACAAAGAGGAATAAACATGTGTGGTGCTATAAAATATATTTGTTATTATAAAAAATTACTTATAAGTATTTTTTTATAATAATCATAGAATATAATGTCCAAGTATTCAAACACGCTTTTTTACAAAATTAGTTGTAAAGATAACGCTATTACAGACCTTTATGTCGGTCATACGATAAATTTTGTTCAAAGACAACTTTCACACGAACAAAGTAGTAAAAGTAATACATGTAAATTATATGAAATAATTAGAAAACACGGAGGCTGGTCAAATTGGAAAATGGAGATTATTGGGTTTTTTAATTGTGCCAACCATACCGAAGCTAGAATGAAAGAACAGGAATTTTATCTCTCTTTAAATGCGAATTTGAACAGTGTTGAACCATTTCCCAATAAGAAAGAGAAGAAGGTGAAAGAAGATAAGAAAGAGGAGGAAGAAAATGAAGAAAAGGAAGCAAAGGAAGAAAAGGAAGAAAATGAAGCAACAACTGATATTAGTCAATCTATTACATCAAAATATACTTGTAAAATATGCGACTATAAGACAGTAAGATGTAGTCAATATGAACGACATTTAAAAACCACAAAACACTCAAAAATACAACAAACAGAGCACGAAAAACAATTATTTAATAATAGAAAAAACTATAAATGCAAAATGTGTGATCGTGAATACAAAGATAGATCTGGTTTGTGGAAACATAATAAAACCTGCAATACTACTAGACAACATAATATAAATCCCAATAGTGATCCACAAGAATTTATACATCAAGATAAAGACAAACTTCTTGAAACATTGATAAAAGAAAATACAGAATATAAAAAAATATTCACAAATTTAGTTCAAGAATTTCTATCGAAGAATTTCTGAAAAAAAAAGAAGTTTTCAGGTCTGGCCGACTTTTTTCAAAAAAGGACATTTTAAAAATGTCCAAAAATCAAAAGTGCCTTTTAAACTGGCAAAATTTTTTTTTGAAAAAGTGGTTTTGCTTGGAGATGCTCTGAAAAACGATGCGGGAAGAAAATATTTGTGATGATAAATTTTATATATATATTATTTTTTTAAAAGGTTTAGACGTAATATTATATTCTGAGTATATAAAAATGGTAATAGAATTTTCCGTAAATTCCGCAAATTCCGCAAAACAATATAGTTGCTTATTTTGTGACATTATATGTAGTAGAAAAAATGATTGGGATAGACATATCTTAACTAGAAAACATCTAAGTAACACATCAGGTAACAAGATTTACGTAAAAAAAAGTTTTACGTGTGTTTTTTGTTGTAAAGAATATAAATCTAGAAAGGGTTTATGGTCACATAATAAAATATGCAATTCTACTATCCAAACTGTTATAACTTCAGATGCAAATGAAATAGATGCAAATGAAATAGATGCAAATGAAATAGATGCAAATGAAATAGATGCAAATGAAATAGATGCAAATGAAATAGATGCAAATGAAATAGATGCAAATGAAGCAGAAAACAAACTGAATAAAGATAAAATTATTGAGCTTTTAATAAAAGAAAATTCAGAATTCAAAAATATTGTTTTAGATATGGTGAAAAGCAATAGCGAATTACAAAAACAAATGATTGAAGTCTGTAAAAATAACAGCATCAACACCATAAACAGTCACAATAATAACAATAACAAAACATTTAATCTTCAATTCTTCTTGAACGAACAATGCAAGGATGCCATGAACATTAGCGATTTTGCCAATTCGTTTGATCTCCAACTGTCGGATTTAGAAAGCGTCGGCGAACTCGGCTATGTAGAAGGTATCACCAAAATCATCGTGGATAAGTTGAATAGTATGGACATTTATAAACGCCCAATCCATTGCAGTGACGCAAAGCGGGAAATTATTTACGTGAAGGACGAAAACGTCTGGATGAAAGAAGAAAAAGACAATCCTAAGCTCCGCCAGGCCATTAAAAACGTCTCGTTTAGAAATATGAAACTCGTTTATAATTGGAGTAATGAGTACCCCGAAAGCAAGGATAACCAATCCCGTTTAAATGACAAATATATGAAACTCGTCATTCAATCTACTGGTGGGAATGGCCCCATCTTAGAAAGTGAGAATAAAATCATCCGACGGATTGCCAAAGAAATCTTGATCGGTAAAAAAAATCTGTAGTAAGAATATAACCGCATGGACTCTGCATCAGGGAAAAACACCATCATCTTCACCATCGGCCGGATGAATCCCCCAACCCCTGGCCACATGGAATTAATTAAAGTTATGCTGGAAGCCAACTTAGAATTGCCTCCCGGGGATTTAGGTCACGGCCGGGTGTATATAATTTTGTCCCATTCCAAAGATAATTTAAAAGACCCTTTAACCTGTGACCGCAAACGTGGGCTATTGCAAATGAAAGGCTTGATTCAGCAAATGCAAATTAATCATCCCGAATTAGCCGATATTTCTGTAGCGGTATTGTGTACAAAAGATGCCAATGAATTTTCGTCCGAATGTGGGGACCGCTTCATTATATCGCAATTGTGTAGAATGCTTAAACTAGAAACGGCACAGGGCCACCCCCCTACAAATATGGAGATCATTTTAGGTTCCGACAGGCAAGGCGCATTTGATAAAATGATTAATCCTTATTTATTGAGCCAAGGTGTTTTGTTTAATGCGCCCGACGCCGATGGGAGCAGAATATTTAAAAAATATGATCTTAAATTAGGCCGTACCGAGTTAGCGGATGCGGATGAAAAGGCTTTAATACGACATTATATTGAAAATGAGGAATTACCCATTCCTATAAAAGACATGTCGGGCTCGCTTATGCGAGCATTGGTCAAAAGTGGACAAAAAGACCGATTTATTCAATTATATGAACAACTCGGCTTAGTGGCGGGCGATGCCAGTGAATTATTTGATGAATTGACGTATGAACTGGCCCCGAGCCCCGTAGAACAGAAGACTAGTAAGAAACGTAAAGTAGTGGGGGGCACAAAGAAGAATAGGCGGAGCAAACGTAAGCTAAGCAAACGTAACCTAAGCAAACGTAAGCTAAGCAAACATAAGCTAAGCAAACGTAAGCTAAGCAAACGTAAGCTAAGCAAACGTAAGCTAAGCAAACCTAAATAATCAGCGTATTGTAAACAACCCTCACCAATTATAATATATAATATACAATATTTAGTATATATAAATTATATATTATAAATATAAGGTATGAGCTCTAATAAAATAAGCATCCAATTAGGTGATATTATAGAAATTGTCGCCCCCGGCGATCCAGCCCTGGATCATCATACTTTTTATATTAAATTTCTAGATAAAACCAAGATAGTATTAGTAGAAGGTTCCGGTTTAGAGAAAAGTTTAACCCTAGATGAGACGGGAAAATTAGATAATGAATCCATTACTATAATTAATATCTTGAGTCGGGAGGCAACAGCCAGCTACGCCTTGCAAAATGATTTAGTACCTGGTAAGTGGATTGATATATATTTTGGCGGCGATGTTCCAACCATTATCACAGGAGAAATTACAAATTTAGAAGAAGATATGATTGAAATTATGACCTACCCTGAAAAAGACATCATTTTTTTGGACTTTGCCTACAAGGGCATACCGGAGGATATTCCGATTATTAAGATAAATTTACGGAAAAGGCCTAGCGCAAGCACAGCAAATCCTGAAAGCACAGCAAATCCTGAAAGCACAGCAAATCCTGACAGCACAGCGGGTCCAAGCACAGCAGGTCCAGATCCAAGCCGCAAAACTGCCACAGTGACATCTTTTGACCCCGAAGAACTGGCTGAAGAACAAACGGAAGGGGACGCGGAGCCCATCAAAAAAATAGAAGCCCAGATTCGGGCCATGTTTATCAGCGCGGACCAAATACAGTTCGGCACGGACGAAGAAGAATTAACCCAAATCGTGGATTTACCAGAAGCCGAACAACGTTATAGTTTAGAAAAACAAACGGGAGATTTATTAGATGAACTTCTCTCTACCATCCCCAATATAAAGCGAACGGATACGGTCTTGAACAACATTCATACTATGATTGAACGTTTTAAACAGTTACGCCGTAAATTCTCCCTTTTTGACAAAGACGGCAATTTAGTCAAAGCCCGGATCCAAGGTGAGAATTATAAACCCCTCATCGCAACATTGCAAACCTTTCAACAGAAACTTTATTGGCTTTTACCCGTGGTAAAAAACCTCAAGAAAGTCTACGATTACGATGATGCAGGTGAAGATGCCGGCGATTATACAGACCTACTCTCGCTCACCTTGGCCGACGACCGCAAAGAAGAAGACGCCATTCTGGATCAGTATAACGCCGGGAATGTTCCAGAACAAGACAATAAATACGTTTTTTTATTAAAAGCGCTTGATCCGTATCTCACTCCTTTTGCCAATGATTTGGCGGGCGTCAGTGACGACGACACCCCGTTGGCGATTCTCAAAGTTAATACGAATATTGCCGCGATCGTAGATAATTTGGGCGATTTTTTCTCTTCCGTATTGGGTGCCGGTAAAGAGGCCACGGATATAAAACGCCGGCGGTTTGTCATTCAAGAATACAACTTGGGTGTCACTGGGTTAGAAGTAAAGAAATTTCGCGGCGGGGAAACCTCCATTACTCAGAAAAAAATAACCGAAAACGATACCATGGTTTTAAAATCCCTTTTATTCTTACCCGAAGTAACAGTCCGTTTCGCCCGTATTAATCTCCCTTATACCAATATTTTACTCAAAGCCAATTTAAATGAGCATTTTTTGAACTATTGGCAATTACTCCAAAATAATACCGAGGTCAGAACAAAAGCGATTGAACGGTTAGGTGAACCGGTGGATTATACGAAAACGGGATTTTTGAAGCACGTCACCGAAATGACTGTGGACACTACGGCGAGAATAGAGGCAGGGCCTGGCAGGCTGTATGAAAAATACCTGGACACGGTCGTTCCCACGACCTCTTTCTTGTTCAATTTAATTAAACCGTATATTGAGGACAACCTCAGTGTGCACGATATTTTGGCCTATTTGGAACCCTTTATGATTTATCAGGACGATGTGGCATTCGTGCAATATCAAGAAATGACGGCGTATATTAGCAAAAGAATTAGTGAATTCAAGAAGAATTATTTACTCAAAGTCCGTGAGTACGGGGCGCTAAAAGTGACCATTGGCAATTTCAAGCCCAAACTGGCGAATATCTTTGATACACAACAGGCGCTGAAAGAAAACGTGTTGACTGCCTATGGGTTTACCGACACTAGCTTAACGAATCTGACGAGTGTGGAATTTCTGAAAAACATTACAGACATGGATTGTGGACGTCTGTATAACACAGCGATTGCCCTAATGGGGTCCAATTTAATGATTGCCAACGGGCTGAAAGACTTGAACGAAGTAAGTAAGTATATCAAGACTACACAAGCGAGCGTAGCGGGTCCAACAAGCGTAGCGGGTCCAACAAGCGTAGCGGGTCCAACAAGCGTAGCGGCACAGCCAAACAAATGCAAAACTTACACCGAAATTGCGAAACGGTATATTGCCTTGGACGAATTACAAGCTGATAATGGCGCAGAGCTGTATTTTGACAAGAAATATGATAAAACTCATTATGAATTACTCAATGAGTATAAGAAACCTGATCCAGCCATGTCTAAAGACGCTTATATTGGGTTTTTAATTACGAATTTAATGAGTAAAATCGGTTTAAAAGAAGCCCTCGCTAGACGCGAAGCGGAAGCCATGTTAACGGGGAAACGGCTGGTGGAAGAGGGGGATTATGCCATTTTAGAAGTGGCTGGTGCAAGCACAGTTGCAGGCACAGGTACAGGCGCAGATTTGGCCGTCCACTATTACCGCCGTGAAAATAACACTTGGGTCCACGATGAATCCATTTCCATGGACGTCTTTGAAGATAAATTGAAAATGATTTGCAATTTGGACGAAAAATGCATAGCCGTCAAAAATCAATGCGATCCCCTAGAAACTGGCGCCAACATCTTGAAAGATGCCAATTTAAAACTCGTACTCAAAGAATTTGACGAACAATTAAACGTCAATAAAGCCGTGATTATTAAAAACATTAATGACGATTTACAAGACGCCACCAAACGGTTACAGATTATATTGGATTTACAACATACCCAAACCTATAAATACAATTATAAACACTACACGTTAGGCATGACCCTGGAAGAGACAGACGAAATCCGCTCACCGTATCTGAAACTCCGCGACGTCATATTGGGCCAAGCCGATTACGTGAAACGACAACAAGATACCATCAAGTTTGTAACACTCTTCTGTCGGGAGCCATTAGACCACGAAGAACCCTACTGGCTGTATTGTATCAAAACCAACACCCCCTTATTACCATCCTTTCTCTTTAAACTCGCCCGGGCCTTTGTCAATGAAAAGGATTTCGTCTATACCATTGAACAAATTTGCAAAGACCAAGGCAAACTGAGCGACGACGGGGATTCCTGGGTGGATAAACACAGTGGTTATATTATCCGGAAAATCTTTTTCAGCACGGACGAAGAATATACCGAAGAAGGCTACAAAAACATCAGCCGCGCCGTCTTAGAAGCCGATTTGGGCGAATCTATTCTGCAACAAGAAAAGGCCCAGCGGAAATTTGAAGACCCCGAATCAGAGAAAATCGCCAGTATTGTCAAGACGATGACGCAATTCATGGGCATCACACTGGACGCTTACCTGGATTTTATTATACGCAATGTCAAGAAACTCCAAGAAACAAAGATGCCATCGGAAGCCGCCTATAATGCGATGCTGGCGAAAGCCGCCACCCAAGGCAAGAAAAACCAAGACGATTACCAAACCACGTATTACCAATTTTTGATTTTCTCCACGCTCGCGTATTTGTTCGTCGCCGTTCAAGCCTCCATTCCGTCCTTGCTGACACGCAAAACGCACCCCGGCTGTGTGAAATCCTTCAGTGGTTTTCCGTTGGGCGGCACCGAAGACCTCACGGGTCTCACCTACGTGGCCTGTATTGTCAATAAAATTAAAAGTCCAATTGAACACTGGAAAGCCCTGCAAAAAATGAATGCCACGACCATTACGAAGCGGCTAGAAGCCCAAATCACGAAATTTCTTTTGCCGACGGAAGAAGTGCAAGAGCTCATCAAAATGAAACAGCAGTATTTGCTCTTGAATCCCCCGGAACTCATTCCCTTGGAGCACCAAATCGCCAATATGCGGCATTTCTTACCCCCCCTCGGTCCCCTAAAATTGCCGACGATTCAGCCCGTCTCGGAGGGATTTAATAAAGCCTTGCTAGATGCTCTTCGGAAAGGCTCGCTTAAACAAACGGACATGATCAATGTTATGCGGGGGAAAATGATCCAGTATGGCCTGGGGATCATTGAATTGATTCAAAAGACGGTCCACAAAAAACCACTGATTATGACGAATAATGGCGGCGTGCCCTTTTTGGAAAACGCGTGTTGTCAAGGCACGGGCAAACAAAGCACCATCGCATATTTTAAAGAAGCCCAGCCGGATCTAGCTGTGTTTAATACCCACATCACGGAATTAGCCAACACCCTCCATGACCTCCAACGCATGGCCAAGGCGGGTATTTATTATGACCCCCGAGATACCAAAAACGTCATTCCCCCCCTACCGACGGAATTTTCGGAAGAAACCATCTACAAGGCGTTTATTGTATTTTGTAAATACGGAAACAATATACCGATCAGCCCTGAGCTGAAGGCGATTTGTATGAATAAGCCCGAGCAGTTCAATGACCAATTAAGTTTAAATGAACAAATCCGGAAATTGAAAAGCGACGGGCGCAATTATTCGCACACGACCTTGCAACAACTCCTTCTACTCGTGAACCGTAGTAATATTGTTAATACGCAGCGGCAAAGCGTCCCACTAAACAGCAAGCAAGCCTTGGAAGACTTGTTAAGTTCCCTGGAGCACCGTCAAGTCACAAATATTCCCGTGGCTTTTCTAGAGAAATTGCGCAAAGTCTTGGCGACCTACGAAATCAACGGTTTAACGGAAGACACGGCTGACATGCGAGCCTTACAGAATTATTTGGCGACCATGAATGAACTAATGTTGCGCAACCTCTTGGAATTTGTCAAGAAAACGGGCGCCCTCACGGACAGCGATTTTGCGTTTTTCAAAGACTGTCTAGAAAACATTAGTGAGTTTCAAGAAACGGGGGATAATCGCAGCATAGATAGTCAAGACGAAACGGTTTTTAAAATGCTGAATTTTATTAAAAACTCGCTCCGCTGCTTGACCCGGGAATTTCCTAATATTATATTGAATAAAGTAGATAACAGCGCCGTGGCAATTCCGAAACATTGGGGCTTATCCGCGCGCCACACACTAGATATAAATACGATTATTAACAACCATTATGTCTCCCTGAACGAGTTTTACGAAGACCCGGATATTGAGACGCTTTTGCAGAAATACGTGCAACTTACCCGCGATACAGATACATTAGCAAACCTCACGGAATATTACGCCCCCTTGGAACTCGGACCAGATAAATTCATTTATTCCACGATGGAACGGCGGTTAGTGATCCGCTTATTTAAATTCTATTTTTATAGCGCCTTGACAGATTTAATGGAGTTGAAAGATGACGAGGACATACTCATTAAGCGCCGGCCAAAACAAACGCGCGACGCTGGTGCCGAGGACCTCGGGGAAAGTGAATTAACCACACCCAAAAATGCGTTTGCGGCACAAAATGGCGATCTCTTGGAGTTGGAAATTATCCAAGGTGAGCGAAAGGATGTCGCTGAAAAAGTGGCGAAACTGTTGAATGCCTTTGTCGGCATTATCTGTAATGATAAAAAGGTGGTGAATTATAATTACAAAAGTATGTTAGACCGTGTGTTGCGGGCCAGAGAGAAAGAAAAAGATGATATTACGGGGCGGTTAAAGAACATGACGGATGAAGAACGCGAAGTGGAAACAATTTTCAAAAACCAGCAATTAGAACGCTGGAATAAAGGATTGCAAAAAGGGTTGGTCAGTTACCAGAAAGGCACTTATGATGAAGAACGCGAAGCCATGGAGAAACAAATGGTCATGGATGCCCGCTTAAACAAGAATAAAGATGTCTCGGACATGAATCGGGAAATGTACCGATTTGATATGTTAACGGAAGAACAGGAGGCGGCGGCGATTGAAGATGAAGCCACGCATATTGATTATATGGGCGAAGACGCGGATTATGACGAGTTTGGTCTAGACGGGGATGAAGAGTTTGACTAAAACAACCTTTTAACAACCTTTTCAAAAAAGGTTGGGCCAAAACAACACCTTTTAGAAAAAGGTGTAGCCAAAACACAACCTTTTGGGAAAAGGTTGGGCCAAAACAACACCTTTTAGAAAAAGGTGTAGCCAAAACACAACAACCTTGTGTACGCTCCGCGTGTGTTATAAGCGGAGCAAGTGTAAGCGGAGCAAGTGTAAGCGGAGCAAGTGTAAGCGGAGCAAGTGTAAGCGGAGCAAGTGTAAGCGGAGCAAGTGTAAGCGGAGCAAGTGTAAGCCGAGCAAGTGTAATATCACGCTGAATGCGAATATATTCTATGCGTGTATAGTATATGAATCTTCATAATATCATTTATAACAGTGGTGATGATTTTTTACCTGAAAAATTAAAATATATATTAGGCGTTGACATAATCGGATCATCTACCAAAACCTTTTATGTTTCTGGCTGGTCGCTCGTGCATTTAATTAATGGCATAATTTTTGGTTATATGTATTTATATTTTAAAGGCGACCCTAGATTGTATATTTTTAAATTGTTTATAGTACATACCATTTGGGAGTGTTGGCAAATGTTAATTGGTATGGCTAAACCGTACAAGTTAACAGGCCGCAGTAATTTGATTGATTCTATAATGGATACTGTATTTTTTATGTCAGGAGCTTATATTGTTCGTAAATATTATTAGGCACGGTTACTTTGTATAAACATAGATGGTTATTACACTTATAGATATCATTAATAATTGCTGTAATATCATGAGTATTTTCCCATATACCGAAACGGGAATCATGTCGCTTATGCCCACCCCCGCTTGGATGGTTGTGCTAAAAAGCAAAAAATCAATGATTGACTCTATTTTGGAATCACGCTTAGTTTGTTTAAATTTATGTGGGGTAGTATTATAAAAATGTATGGAAAAATAGTAATAAAAAAAGGCAAAAAACAAGATACAAAATAAATGTATGGCTAATGTATGTACAACTAATCGCATTAATATATATATTGATGAGGGAGGAAAAACCTGTTATAATATAAAAATTGATTTAAAGTTTATATTATATATCACTTAAAACCATTTAAAGAGCCTTCCTCTAACAAAAAAAGAAAAGAATGTCGTCCTGCTATTGCCACACGCTAGAAGAAGAGCAAGAAGAATATTATAGCTATGATGAAATGAATGGCTACAATGCCGAAGATGAAGGTGAAGCAGAAGGCGAAGTTGAAGCAGAAGGCGAAGTTGAAGCAGAAGGCGACGATAGACCCGAAATAGGTAATGATACCACTACGGAAATAGACTACGATGAATATCTTGCCCTCTACGAAGCCGACGCTAATAAACGTTCAGAATTACGTGATGAAGTTATCTATACAATTGTCTTTAACAATCACAAAATCCCCACTGAAACGCCTATGGATTTTAGTCTTGGTTCGGTAGAGGAATGGGGCTTGACCTGTAGCACGTTTAATGATGCCGATAAAGGTTTAATGTTTGCAACGATTTATATTGTCTACGATACTTTAGTATGTAATAATATCCACCCCTTTTTGGAAATGAATCAATTGAGCGATTTATTCCACAGTCACATAATACATGACTGAAAAATAAGAAAGCGTGGCAATAAATATGGCTAAAAACCAAACCGGTATAATGGTTTTATTCCGATACCCGATTCCAAAGTCTCGTAAACGGCCATCCTTTTGAAATAAAAAACTCGGTTTTAAAGACATAATTAGTAAATAAAGACAAATATACACTAAAATGGACGTACTCAGAACATTTCGGCGTACAATTTGTTTAATAAACATTATATATACACTTTTGAAAAAAGTGTGGCAAAAACAACCTTTTACAACCTTTTACAACCTTTTAAAAAAAGGTTGGGCCAAAAACAACCTTTTAAAAAAAGGTTGGGCCAAAAACAACCTTTTAAAAAAGGTTGGGCCAAAAACAACCTTTTAAAAAAGGTTGGGCCAAAAACAACCTTTTAAAAAAGGTTGGGCCAAAAACAACACCTTTGGCTATATATGTGAGACTTATTAGCGCGTAATATATATACTTTACACTATGGCAAATTATATATTATGTTTTTTTCTCTCTATATGTAAAATGAGTAACGGCATACTCACTTATTCCATAATGAAATATATCATCTTTAGTCTTATTGTATTGGTATTAACCCACAGTGTCTTAAGAAAAAATAGGGGGATCATTGAAGGTAATCGTGGTGGAGGGCGTGGTGGTGGTGGTGGTCACGGTGGAGGAGGTCGTGGTCACGGTGGAGGAGGTCGTGGTCACGGTGGAGGAGGTCGTGGTCACGGTGGAGGAGGTCGTGGTCACGGTGGAGGACACAGAGGTTATGGACACAGAGGTTATGGTCACAGAGGTTATGGTGGCGGTGGTGGAGGTTACGGCGGCTGGGGCTGGGGATGGGGCTTAGGCTTGGCAGGATGGAATTATCCTTGGTATAATCAGGGCTATTATCCAGAAGAATACCCCGTAGAATACCCTGTAGAATACCCTGTAGAATACCCTTGGTATTACCCAAGTTTTTTAAGAAACGGCTTTTGTAAAAGTGGTTGCGGTAATTTAGGCAATGGTGAAATAGGTTGTGTAAATCCTGGTTATGGCTATAATAATTGTATCTTTGCGTCAGATTGTACGGGTTGTATAGTCTAAATATCTCCGTTGTGTAAGGACCTACTCCGTTGTGTAAGGACCTACTCCGTTGTACTATACACCTTTGGTTTATTCGTCGCTGCCGCCTCTTGTTTCTTGGTTAAATCCTGTTGATATTCATCACGCCGTTTTTTCAATTCTTTCACACTTTGACTACATCCTTTATTGACCACATAATTATAGCTCACTGATGTTACTAAAGCCCCGGTCAACATATACCAAATGTATTCCGATACGATATCTTTGAGCCGAACAAAACCTGCTAAAGCGATTTTATTGTTGTCTGTATATTCTGTCGGCTTAAACATGACTTGCATGTTTGTCCAAAATCGGTCTAGGTTACTGTCGGTGATTTCATTAATCAAGAGAGATTTATCTGAATATATATGCTCCAAGACTTGACTCGCTTCCGGCGAAGCCCCTTGCCCTAAATCTAATTTATCTTTCATAATTTTGTCCAAGAAACCTGATAACCCGCTGAGTTTAGCGATACCATACCCGAAGGTATTGGAAAAAGGGGCTAACCAACCAGGAAAAACACTCAGCATAATGTACAAGAGACCAAAAATAAAGAGCCAGGGGAAAAGTGTAATAAATATGGCCGTTCCCCATTGATTAGAACCACACATGACATTGGTTAAATTCAGATTGATGGAGTATTCGCCAACGATCAAGAGGAGCAAATAAATCCCGCCATAAATCTTCCCTGAACTAGAAGTATTCATAGGGTCATAGGTCTTGTATTTGATAATAAAATAAATAGTAGTAATGATGACGAACCATAATAGAGACAATGTTGGATTGGGTGTAGTCATATATACAACCTTTTGAGAAAAGGTTGGACCAAAACAACACCTTTTAACAACCTTTTGAGAAAAGGTTGGACCAAAACACACCTTTTAGGAAAAGGTTGGACCAAAACACACCTTTTAGGAAAAGGTGTAGCCAAAATCAGACACTAAACGTAAATAAATTTAGGTGTGAAGTTGTGTGTTAATTTATGTGTGAATTTGTCTGCGATTAGTATCGGATTTTGGCTACACCTTTTCCTAAAAGGTGTTGTTTTGGCTACACCTTTTCCTAAAAGGTGTTGTTTTGGCTACACCTTTTCCTAAAAGGTGTGTATATATATATAAATGGACTACTACCTTAAACCCTCTTTAATAGAACCTGGTGTACGGTATTTTTTGAATGGTACGCTTAAAGAATGTCGTAAATTTAAAGATAATTATATTAGCGTTCTCTTTAATATAAGTATGGTAATATTATTAGTGGTAGTCATTGGTGGCTGGCTCTTATACAGGTATAAAGGCAAACCCACTCCGGCCGAATTGGAAGTGAAAGAGAGAAAAAAACAAGAATACATTATCTCTAAATTACAACAATTGGCTTTTGAGAAGAAGAAAAGCCAAAATACGACGATGATTACGGGGTTGCCTACCTTTTAAACACCTTTTAAACACCTTTTTGGAAAAGTTGTAGCCAAAACCAACCTTTTAGAAAAAGGTTGAGCCAAAAAACACCCTAATCGCTAATAAAATTAGGTGTAAATTCACAAGTAAATCAATATACGACTAGGTTGTATTTTGGCTACACCTTTTTCTAAAAGGTGTTTTTTTGGCTACACCTTTTTCTAAAAGGTGTTTTTTTGGCTACACCTTTTTCTAAAAGGTGTTGTTTTGGCCCAACCTTTTTCTAAAAGGTGTTGTTTTGGCCCAACCTTTTTCTAAAAGGTGTTGTTTTGGCCCAACCTTTTTCCAAAAGGTTGTTAAAAGGTGTGTGTTGTAAATAATTATTATATCTACATTTAATATAATGATTATTGTTGGACGAACTAACCTGGATGAACCTGTATTTTGGTCGTCTTTAACTGCTAAGGCGCAAACATTACAGACATTTGTTAAGTATTCTCTAGACAGCGCGAATGCGATTAATACCAGTGGCGTAATTGTTGGGTATACAGGTGGTTCTAGCGATGGAATCTTATCTCAATATTGGATTTCAGTCACAGATAAGCCACGCATAATGGATGATGAAGGATATGGTTACGGTTGTAGCCCAAATGGAATTAATACTGACGGTGTTGTTGTTGGAAATTCTGTTATAACTGAAGAACTCAGCCCATTTCCATTGTATTGGCCATCAGTAATCGCTAAGTCAAAACAATTACCATTTGATTTAACGACATATTCTGGGGGGAAGGCTAATGGTATTAATACCGACGGTGTTGTGGTTGGATACGCTAATTTGAACAACGTAGATTATTATGACACGCCAGTGTTTTGGTCATCAGTAGACACTTTAGCGCAACCGCTACCTTGGGATTTTACAACCTACCCCTATGGGGGAAACGCTAATGCTATCAATGACGACAGCATTATTGTCGGGTTTGCTGACTCACCCGATGGTTATAGTTTCGTACCTGTGTTTTGGCCATCACTAGACACTTTACCGCAACCCTTGCCATTTGATTTGACAACCTATTTAGGAGGAAAGGCTAATGGTATTAGTTCTAGTGGCATTATTGTCGGGTATGGTAGAACCGTAGATCAACAAACGATTCCTTTGTATTGGCCATCCGTAAGTGAGTTGCCACAACCCTTAGTAGGCTTTGGAGAGGCAAATGGTATTGTTGATGACGTAGTCCCACCACAACCGACCCCGACACCAACCCCTACCCCTGCACCAACCCCTGCACCAACCCCGACCCCTGCACCCTTACCTATTTCCAACATCTGTTTTCCGGCGGGTACCCCCGTTCAGACGGATCAAGGACTAACGCTGATTGAAAACATTAATCCCCAAACACATACCATCAATCGGCAACCCATCCGGCATCTTACAAAAACAACAACACTAGACAACTATCTGATTCGTTTTGAAAAACACGCGGTGAATTATAATTGTCCTAATCAAACAACCCTTATGACCAAAGACCACTTGATTGAATTTCAAGGCAATATGGTCCCCGCCTACCGCTTCTTGGATTGCGCAGACGGTGTCAAGAAAGTCAAATACAACGGCGAGACTTTATACAATGTGCTTTTAGCCGACCACGGGAAAATGCAGGTTAATAACTTAGTGTGTGAAACCCTCCATCCGGACAATGTTATTGCCAAACTTTATACCGGTAACTACACCAAGGATGAACAACATACACTTATAAAGCAGTTAAACGCGTCTTTAACTAAACGGGATTTACCAACGTATAAAAAAATAATTAATACATTACACACCTTTTAAACACCTTTTGGGAAAAGGTGTAGCCAAAACCCGACCCTAATCGCAAATAAAATTAGGTGTAAATTCACAAGTAAATCAATATACGACTAGGTTGTATTTTGGCTACACCTTTTTCCAAAAGGTGTTGTTTTGGCTACACCTTTTCACAAAAGGTGTTGTTTTGGTTCAACCTTTTTCCAAAAGGTGTTGTTTTGGTTCAACCTTTTGTCAAAAGGTTGTATATGGAAGAACCTCTCATTAACGCCATCGGGGATTACTTTAAATTGAAATCCAAATATGAAAAACAATTTGAGGATTTAAAAACGAAATTACACAAGAATGAAGCTTTAAGTAAAAAAGAAAAACACAAGTTATTTAAGGATTTTAGACCCAAGTGTGTAAACTGCAAAGTCGTGGGGGGGTCCGTGTTCACCACTAAAGACCGGGTTTTAAAGGCCGCCTGTGGTGTCACTGCCAAGCCCTGTAAGCTAAACATTGAAATAAATCAAGGCAAATATGCCAACATCCTTAGTTTAGACGAAAATTACAGTAAAAACATAGACTCTATCAAAACAAAGATTATTATGACGAAATTAGATTTCTTATTTGGCTATATTGACAATGAAAACGCCGCATTTGACAACTTTGACCAGCTCCGGAAAAACCTCGGGAATTACAGCAAAGCCCAACTCATGGTACAAAAAAAATACAATGAAGTGGCGAATAATCCCGAAAAGAAAGCCCGGCTTACGAGAGCAGAAACGCAACTGTATAGTGAAATCGGCGATTTACGGAATATTTATAAACTGTACAAAGAAAACCCTCGCGCGAGTTTTATTAACGAAATGGTGGAGAAATATTTAAAGATCATTGAACCTTTAGCAGAGAAAATACAGCAAATGAAATATGTTATCACCGCAATTGAAATGGATAATACGGACGACCGTAAAGACAACACCTTTGCTTTAGTGCAAAAAGAATATACCTTGGGTGATTTAGAACAGGAAGTGTATGGCGATGTGAAAAGCGGGGTGATTAAGAATGTTATTTAGTATGTTGAAAAACGGTAATTTATTTTATATACCTTAAATGTATATAAATGTTTTTGAAATTTCTGTCGCTGCGTATATTTTTAATCAGTCTCGCAATTGGTTTATTATTTGTGTATTTATCTAACCCGGAACCCACCGTCATTTATGTTTATCCCACCCCTGATAATGTGAATAAAATTACGTATAAAGACAAGGCCTCTAATTGCTTCAAGTTTAATGCAAACGAAGTCACCTGTCCCAAGAACAAAAGCATGATTAAGACGATTCCATTGCAGAAATAAAACACCTTTTAACCACCTTTTGAGAAAAGGTGGGGCCAAAAAACACCCTAATCGCAAATAAAATTAGGTTGTAAATTCATATACAACTAGGTTGTATTTTGGCCCCACCTTTTCCCAAAAGGTGTATTTTGGCCCCACCTTTTCCCAAAAGGTGTATTTTGGCCCCACCTTTTCCCAAAAGGTGTATTTTGGCCCCACCTTTTTCTAAAAGGTGGTTTTCTAAAAGGTGGTTTTTAAAAAAGTGGTGTATATATAAATGATTAAGAACATGTTGAAAACGATTCATACCCACAATGGGCAAATGATCATTTCCTTTATTTTAGGAATAGGTTTGGCGAGTTTATTTAGAAAAGTTTGTAAAGATCGTAATTGTATCGTGTTCAAAGCCCCCGACTTTGACGAAGTCACTAAAAATGTCTATACACACGGGGATAAATGTTATTCATTTACGAAAAGTGCGGTCCCTTGTGGAAAAACTGAGAGAGAAATTGTAGTCTAAAACACCTTTTATCAACCTTTTAGAAAAAGGTTGGGCCAAAATCCAACACTAATCGCATATAACTTCACACCTAATTTTATGTGCGATTAGTTTCAGGTTTTGGTCCCACCTTTTCTAAAAAGGTGGTTAAAAGGTGGTGGTTGCGTATAGTATTTAATATAATTAATGCTATAATATTATATTAAATGAATATTGGGACAACCAGTATAGATGCTTTACCCATCTCTCCGCAAACGCAACCCCAAATGCAAACTGAGAATATTAAACTGGATATTGACGGTTCCTTAGCGAAATTACAGCAAAATCGTGACATTGAATTATTACAGGGGACGCAAATGCAACCGCAACCGCAAGCTCAAGGCATGCAGCAGCAAGGGCAGCCCGCGCAAATAAACTCCATGAACCAGCAAAACATTAACCAATTCGTGAGTGGGTTACAACAAGCCAGTGCGGCGGGTTTAACGGCCCTGCCATCCCGGGATATTCCTCAAACGCAATCGCACTTAACCCAAGACCAGCAAATGCAGCCAAATTATGTCCCACAAGAACAGTATAATACTGATTATATTACCGAACACCAAACCAACGAAGATATTATTCGGAAATACAATAGCAAAGAACAACAAGCCACTAATTTAGATGATTTTTATAGCAACATTCAAACCCCGGTTTTAATTGCGATTTTATATTTTCTTTTTCAACTGCCTGTCGTGCGGAAAAATGTGTTCAAGTTTCTCCCGTCGCTCTTTTCTAAAGATGGTAACCCGAATTTATCTGGTTATGTGGTGAATAGTGCAATTTTTGCGGCATTGTATTTTTCCTTAACTAAGGGTATTCGGTATTTTTCTATGTAACTGCGTTTTCAATGTAACTGCGTTTTCAATGTAACTGCGTTTTCAATGTAACTGCGTTCTTCTCTCCATTTTATTCTTGCATCGTCGCAAATGGCTGAGCTTCACCTTTAGAACGTTTACTTTCATTCACTAATTTTCTTAATCTAAGATTATAATTATTATATTTATTTTTGTTGTCGGGATTCTTAATAAATACTGCGACCCACTGATCAATCATTTTCATATGGTCAATTAGTGAGTTTTCAAAATTATCAATGACTTGGAATAAGTTATAAAAATTATTGATTATAAAGTCATACAATTTTATAATTAGCGCAAAAATGTCTTGTCTATTTCCATAATTAAGGATTGTAGTGTTTAGTTCTCTCGTAATCTGCTCAAACGCATCTTTTAAGTCTTTCTTTTCTTCTTCGGATAGGTCGTGATTTCCACCGCGACGTTTGCGTTTTATGGTGCGTTTGTACTTACTACTGCGTTTGCTACTGCGTTTGCCACTGCGTTTGTACTTACTACTGCGTTTGTACTTACTACTGCGTTTGTACTTACTACTGCGTTTGTACTTACTACTGCGTTTGTACCCACTGCGTTTGTACTTACTACTGCGTTTGTGTTTGTTTATTTCAATTGCTTGCATTAATTTTACTGGATTTTTGGTCGCATAAGCTAGAACGCGCCCCGTGTTAGTTAAAGTAACTTTATATGTGTTTTTATGCCGATTTTTCTTTATTGTATAAGGCATTTACTATATTCTTTTATGATATAAAAAAATATACAGACAATGAAATATACAGTCAATAAAATATATATAAAAAATATCATTAATCCCCACAATTGGTTAAACAGGCTTGAATGGGTACTTGAAAACAAAAATCATGGGGGTAACCTTGTTTCTTACATAACTCATAGGATTCATAACCTTCTTTAAATGGCTGGCGACTGACATATATATTATAAGCTAAAATAGAGAGAATGATAAAGATAAAGAAAATGAAGAGAAATTTCCAAAGCATTTAACTACTACTACTACTATATAAATATATATATATACACAACCTTTTGGGAAAAGGTTGGACCAAAACCCCACCTTTTGAGAAAAAACACCTTTTGAAAAACACCTTTTGGAAAAAAACACCTTTTGAGAAAAGGTGTAGCCAAAAAAAACACCTTTTTGGAAAAGGTGTAGCCAAAAATTTACAATGTATTTAGTGTAAATTTATGTGCGATTAGTGTCGGATTTTGGCTACACCTTTTCCAAAAAGGTGTGTTTTGGCTACACCTTTTCCCAAAAGGTGTTTTTCCCAAAAGGTGTGTTTTGGCTACACCTTTTCTCAAAAGGTGTTTTTCCCAAAAGGTTTGTTTAGAAGAAATAATCATCACTTCGTTTTTTCTTTGTCCCCCTTTTTTTTGTACGTCTAGTTTTCTCTCTTGGTGTCATTTTCGTTTTCTCTCTTGGTGTCATTTTCGTTTTCTCTTTTGGTATCGTTTTATTGCTTTTCATTTTATTATTAGCGCCCTTTTCTTTTTCTCCCGGCGTATAGCGTAGAAAATATTCTTCATATTCCTTGCTTCCTTTTTTCCCTTTCAATTCCTTAAATTTCTCTGCCTTGTTGGCCCGGATGGTTTCAATATTTTCCGAGGTATTGCCATAACAATTGATACTAAAGCGTTTTAGTAACCCCTTTTGTTCTAGTCGGTTTTTCGCCTGTACTTCAAACAAGTATTGAGCCATACACAAAATCCGGTCATTGTCATAATAAGGCCGATCCGCGTAGATAAAGGCCAAGAAAAAATTCAGCATCGTATCAATCGTCGCCACTTTCACCGTATTTCGTCCCAGTTTAATTGTATTATAACTGTGACACGCCAGCGGTTCGTAGATGAAACACACCGTATCATTATCCACCACCACTTCATAATGCGGCGCAATAATTTCCCCCACCCCGGGTTTCTTATAAATCTTCACATTTTTAAAGCCGACCGCATTCAACCGTTCTTTGATAATCGTGGTCGCCATTTTCGGGTCATCCGCCAAGACGTCAAAATCCGGGACTTTCCGGATAAATTGTTGCTGTTCTTTCGGCATATATTTGCCATACAAACTACTAGCAAAACCGCCAATAAACACGAGTCCCAAGTCAATCATCGTATCTTTCACCGTCTCGTAAATCAGACTGGAATCTTCCGATGTGCCTTCAAAATCCCGCATAAATTTCACGGCGTTACAGTGGGCATTTTTCAATGGATAATGTTTATTCAAAAGGACGAGTCGTTTATAGACTTTTTCCCAACGACTAATGTCCCCCATCGGCCTGGAGAGCTCTTTGTAAACCGCCATCCGGAGAAAATTGGGTGGAGCGTAATGAATGCCGTTCATTTTAACCGAGTCTTTTAGGACGACTTTAAAGAGTTTGCTTTCCATTTGGGTGACATCGGCGACAGGAATAAAATTCACAAAGACTTTGTAGGTGCCGACGTGCACCGCTGCCCTGGCCTCTACGTCATTATATCCCATAGCATTATAAATATCCGCGAGTTCCTTGGCGTCGCTTAACGCATTAGCCGAATAGAAATCATAATCGGGTATTTCTACATCTTTATTATAAAATTGGTCGTATTCCGGTAAAATATTGTTAATCGCCGTCCCACCATAACAGATTAAATGTTTTTTCTTTAAAAAAGTCTCTAAAATATCAATAATTTTGAGAATCTCAGGCGCTTGCGCCATTTTTTTACCTTGTCTCTCTTCAGCGGTATCTACCGCGGCCCGGAGTATGTCCAATTCTTTTTCTTCAAAAGTTTGTTGAGGTTTACAGTTTTCTTTTTTCACGTTTGATAATGTTTTATGTTTCGGCATGGGTTTACTATTATACACTTTTATTAAAAAACAACCTTTTCCGAAAAGGTTGGGCCAAAAAAAAACAACCTTTTAACAACCTTTTAACAACCTTTTAACAACCTTTTAAGAAAAGGTTGGGCCAAAACACAACCTTTTAAGAAAAGGTTGGGCCAAAACACAACCTTTTAAGAAAAGGTTGGGCCAAAACAAATACGCACTAAAGCGCTTATGAATAATATTGTTTTTACGGTTATGTCAAAAATATAGTTAGTAAATTATATTTTTGTAAGTGTTTACGTATTGCTCTTATGTAAATTGCGCTTATGTAAATTGCGCTTATATAAATTGCGCTTGTTTTTATTTTAACGACGTTTGCTTGAGCGGCGCTTATTTTTATGTGAGCGGCGCTTATGTTTGCGCGATTTATTCTGGTGCGATTTATGCTTACGCTTGCGGGTTCGTCGTTTTCCGCCCATATTATATTTTGATTCAACATTATATGTTGGACCATAAGATCCTTCCAAATCTCCAATAAATTTAAGTTTTTTTTTCCCTAAATTATTCACAACCTTATATTTTTTGTATCCCATCTGATTATCTGGAATGTACGAAATAGTGTCACCAACATCAACATTTGGGTCCTCTAATTTGTCATAAACGTTATCTTCATTATACACATTATGATTTCTGGACATATATATATATATACTTTATATAAAAATATGAAAAATATATAAGAAGATGGAAAAATATATATATATATAGTTATTACTAAATATATTTGTTATAAAAAACACAAGTGTAACGGATATTGCAAAATATAAAATTATAAAATTATAAAAATAAAAATTCAGTCAAATGTGATATTTTACACTCAATAACACATTTTACGCGCGCTAGCGCGTATCCCTTTTGGCCCAACCTTTTTCCAAAAGGTTGCTTTTGGCCCAACCTTTTTCCAAAAGGTTGCTTTTGGCCCAACCTTTTTCCAAAAGGTTGTTTTTTGGCCCAACCTTTTCTTAAAAGGTTGTTTTTTGGCCCAACCTTTTGGAAAAAGGTTGTTAGATGGTAAACGCATAATAATCCTCTTTAATATCCCGTTTCTCGTACGAGTACGCCGGATTGGCCGCCGGTGGAGTCGGAATAGTCACAGGTATAAACCGCAATTCCACGGGTTTCAAAACAAACGCACTCCCTGCCATGTCAAAGATCTCATTATAATATTCCAAACTACTGTCAAAACTTTGGAGCGAGAGAGCCACCATTTGACACCCGTAATTCAATGACAGTGTGGAAGAGGGGTTGTTGTTATTAGGCGATAAATCCGGCAACACAATCGACATATTTTTCTTGTTAAATTCAATGAGTTCTTGCATATCCGGCGTATACTTCACATCGTGAAACCGCAAAGCCCGCATAAAGATTGAATTACTCGCCATATTGACATATTCATCCAATAAAGTATCACTAAATAACGGGTTCGCTTTATCCACAATGACAATGACTTTCCCCATTAACGCCTTCAGTGGCGTTTGGCCAAAGTTTTTCCCATTATTTTCATAACTGAAATTTTTCCCCAATAAACGGCGCGACAAGGTCTTGTACAAGGCATTCGCCATGATATCGTAAATGGGTTTATTGTTACTCATGATGCGCAAATGCAGCACTAGCGGGTCGCCCGGATTTGGACATGTACTACCCGCAAAGGCGTAATCCGCGACAATACTCATCGCACTTGCAAATGATATGATATTATAAGATTCTTTGACATCAAAGGTATTTTGCGACGACACAGCAATAACCGGTTCATTATTCACCGAGAAAATTTCAAAATCTAGACAGCGTACGCCTTGCCGGATACAATTCTTTAATGCGCAAATATTCACAAAGTCATTTTTGACCGTCCCCGCCGAGCAACAATTATAAGCGGTTTTAATATAATAATCTCGGAAGTTATGGCTAAAATCATCATTACCCACACTGATCGTATGAATCGCCGGGAATTTATTATATAATTTATTCATTTTACTACAATTACTATTATTTAACGTCAACTTATCATAAATCCACCAGATAACACATAAAAGTATGAGAACCAGTAGAGCAACCGCAATAAGAATTACAGTGGACATAATTGTCTTATATTATACTACTATTAGACAATTATGTGCAATGTTTGATATTTTGTTATACAGATATGGAAAAAACCAGGTTAAATAAATAGTGTACATATAGTATAATAGACCATGCCTGGCGGATTATTAAATCTAATTGCCTATGGAAATCAAAATGTCATTTTAAATGGAAATCCCACTAAAACAATGTTTAAAACAACCTATGCTAAATATACCAATTTCGGTTTGCAAAAATTTCGGATTGATTTTGACGGTTCACGGAATTTGCGGATGACAGAATCCCCGACCTTTACGTTTAAAATGCCTCGGTATGCGGACCTCATCATGGATACGTATTTAGTCGTGACACTGCCGACGATTTGGAGCCCGATTTATCCTCCACAATGTCCGAGCCCCTATAATAATGGCGACGGAATGTGGCGACCCTACGAATTCAAATGGATTGACAATTTAGGGACCCAACTAATAAAAACCATTACATTTCGCTTAGGGGGGCAAATTATTCAAAAAGTCTCGGGCCAATATTTATTGAATTTAGTTGAACGGGATTTCACTGCAACCAAAAAACAACTCTATTATGCGATGACTGGCAATGTCCCGGAATTAAATGACCCGGCAAATGCAGGGGCGCGCCGCAATGTTTATCCGAGTGCCTATTATAACCCCTCGCAGGCCGGTCCCGAACCCTCCATCCGTGCCCGTAAATTATACATTCCCTTGAATATTTGGTTCACAATGGCAGCGAAAATGGCCTTTCCCCTGGCGAGTCTCCAATACAATGAATTTTATATTGATATTGAGGTGCGCCCTGTGAATGAATTGTTTGTCGTGCGTGATGTGTTGAGCAAGGATATGTGTTATATTCAATCCAACCAAATCGTGCCGGAATTTCTGTTTAGTCGTTTTTTACAACCGCCGCCGAATCCCGAATTAGATTATACCAATGCGGATAGGCGGACTGACTGGGCGGCAGACGTCCATTTAATCAGCACATACGCGTTTCTCTCGGAAGATGAAGTGAAAATCTTCGCCGCAAATCAGCAGCAGTATTTAATCAAAGAAATTTATGAATATAGTTTTCAAAATGTCACCGGGACCAATCGTATATCATTGGACAGCTTGGGTTTGATCGTCAATTGGATGTGGTATTTTCAACGTAGTGATGTGAATTTGCGAAACCAGTGGTCTAATTATACGAATTGGCCTTATAATTATTTGCCTTATGATGTAATATGTCCACCGAATCCCGAAACGGACCCAGAACAGCTGTTGTTTTATCCCTATCAATGTGCCGAAGATAAAAAACTTATTCTGGCCTATCCAGCCCTAGATCCGTCCGGAAATATCCACACCAATATTTATGTCACAGGGACATTTAATCCTGCCAATCAGCGAACTATTATGAATACGTGGGGTCTGCTCTTGGATGGAAAATATAGAGAGAATGTTCAGGATGCTGGGGTATTGCAATATATAGAAAAATACACACGGTCTGACGGCTTTGCGAACGATTGCGTGTATTGTTATAATTTTGCTCTGCATACGAGCCCTTATGATTTTCAACCGAGTGGAGCGATTAATTTGAGTAAATTTAAGAATATTGAGTTTGAAATTAACACATATCAGCCGCCGATGGATCCCTCGGTGCAAGTGTTTGTTATTTGCGATCCCGTTACGCACGATATTATCGGCATTAATAATCCTTCTTGGCGTATTTATGATTACAATTATGATTTGACCATATTTGAAGAACGCTACAATATTCTGACCTTTACATCGGGTAATGCTTCTCTCATGTATGCTCGTTAACACTTATATGCTCGTTAACACTTGTATGCTCGTTAACACTTGTATGCTCGTTAACACTTGTATGCTCGTTAACATTGTAAATAATAATATGCATACTACATTATTATTATTTGATTATAGTAAATGCTTAAATGCGGGCGGCACGGGCGGCCTTGAAGGCAGCTGCTCCAGCTTCACGGGAGGCATTCGCGGCACGGTTTGCTGCTTGCGAGGCACCTTTGGCAGCGCTAGCTGTACGGGCCGCTGAATTACTTCGCGAGGCACGGGCGGCACGACGGGCAGCTTTGGCAGCGGATTTGGCAGCAGTTGCAGCCATACCAGCGGCGTGAGATGCAGTGCGGCTAGCTACGCGCTTGACGGTGCGGGCTTTCTTAGTGGATAGACGGTGAGACTTGCGATGAGACTTGCGATGAGACTTGCGATGAGACTTGCGATGAGACTTGCGATGGCGGCGTGTTCGGTGATGCATTTATATTATAGGTAAATATAATTATTAAAATTATTATATTAAAATTATTATATTAAAATTATTATATTAAAATTATTATATTAAAATTATTATATTAAAATTATTATATTAAAATTATTATATTAAAATTATTAAATATTATTAAATATTATAGTTTAATTAAATTATTATAATAACTTTTCTAAATAGCCCAAGCTTTCTAAATAGTCCCAAGCTTTCTAAATAGCCCCAAGCTTTCTAAATAGTCTCCACTTATAAAACCGTTTTACCAAATGGTATCTGTATTGGACCACCACATTCCATCGCCTCTTTTAATCCCAAAAATTTGCCTAAATAATTGCAAACGTGATAATGGACAATTGGTTCGGTATTTTTCTAAAGGATGTGGATTTATTTTTAATTGAGCTTTTAAAGCATTTTTATAAATACTTTGTTTTCCCTGAATAGCAATATAAATATAAAACAATTTAAGCTTGTTGCGTTTAATAATATCAATGTCTTCTTCCAAAATTTGATTATCTAAAAGATATTCTTCCACTAAAGATAACCCGGAAATATCCGCTAAATCTTCACCAACTCCAAATGACGCATCAAATTTAATTCCATCACGGGCCGCAAATTCTTCGTATTGTTTAATAACATCCTTTATTTTACTTTGAAAAATTCGCCGATCACGGTCAGTCCACCAGTTATTCAAATTGCCGTTTTCGTCAAATTTACTGCCTTCATCGTCTAAAGCGTGGGATAATTCGTGACCAATCGTATAACCAATATAAGTCAAATTATATTCTAAACCTCTCTCTGCTAAATCAATAAAAGGGGGCTGAATATACGCTAAAGGAATATAAATAGAATTACTGATGGGCATATAATACGCATTCACCATATACGCTTGCGTACCCACCAGTTTGAAATTCGCCCAATCAATTTCCGGCACATCAATCACCCCCTTCCCTTCCAGTTTCAAAAATTTATTGTGTTTCCACTTGGTTAAGAGCTCCATATTATACCAAGGATCATCCACTTTATAATTAAACAGCGGGTCATACCTTAGCGCTGCCGGTTCACCGACGGTAAACTTGAGTTTCTCCATCTTTTTAATGGCTGTCGCTTTCGTAGAGGGTTGCAACCAGGTATTACGCCGTAGTTTTCGGAGAAACAGTGTTTTCAAATCATCGGCTAAATGTTGGACATAATTCACATACAGTTGATTATAATTATTCTTCACGTATTCTTCGGTTAAAAACGTATTAAATGTCAGGGATAGAGCATAGATCGGGTAGATTTCCGCGGGCATAATGATGGGTTGCCCTTCTAAGATTTTTTTGTAGAAATTATAATGAATATATCTAAAAGAAATCTCAAAGCGTATCATTTGCCTAAAATAGATGAAGAGCCAGTAGGTTTTCCATTTAGGCGTATTCCAGCTTTTCTTCAATAACGCGGTGATACATTTGAGAGCATTCAAATCCGCGACAATAATCTTTTTCGGCGGGTTTTCAAAACCGAGTTGTTTCGCAAAATTTGGCCAATCAAACTGATAGGTTTCAATCAATTCTTTGTCCGATACAACATTGTAGTAATCCGGGTCTTGTTTCTTGATGGCTTTGCAGCCCATGGCATCTAGTAACTCTAGTTCAACATCCCAAATGTCTAGGGGGTCATAGTCTTTTGCCGCTGTGGGGCCGAGACACGCTTTAAAGGTGTCACTAATATACGCGAGATAATGGGTTTTCACGTATTTTTTATAGGCGACAGCTTCCTTGTCATCTGCCGGGTCATCTATGTAGAGTAGATAATCATATAAACTCAACTGCACGGGGGCTAAATGACTGATATAAGTTTGCACATTTTTCTCATCGGGTTGGGTTGACCAGACAATCGGCGACCCCCACGAGACAATTTCATTAGAGTTTATATAGGCGAGTAGCGCATACATATCGCTCTTTATAAAGAAATTGTTGACAATTTGCGTGATATTCTGGGCATGCATATGAATGGCTTTCACGGCATTCCGACTTACCGAATAATAAATGTTTCTAATGGCGATGGCTTTTTCAGAATGTGGATTTGCTTTAATATATTTTTGCACATAGTCAATTAATTCGTAATAGACTTTGTCTTGCGTGACCCTAAATGTATCGTATTGCACATAATAATTGGGGTTTTTCGCAAGTTCCTCTTCGGTCGCCTTTATCCACGAGTCATTAACGTAGCCGTAAAAATTATTTTGAATCAGGGCATTTTCTTTTTTACTATTACTGTGTTTGTTGAAGTTATTGATCAATAATTTAGTATATTTGACGAAGGGGATTTTTATTTTTTGATATTTTTTACTGTGTTTTAGTTTTTTTTCTATAGATTCAAATTTGTTCAACATTGTTTTCGTATAGAGACCTTGATTGCTAATGGTAGTGAATTTTCCTGAACTACAGACATGCGCAATGTCAGTATCGTTGTAACAATGTTTTTGAGTTTTATTTTTTTTTATGGGGACAGATGTCTTGCGTTTTTTATATTTTAGTGTTGCATTTTGTAGTCTTGTATTTTTTCTGGTTGTATTTTTTCTTCTTAAATTTTTTATATTATGTTTTAGCATATATACTTAGTATATATGCAGAATTGTTTTTTCGTTGCTTCCCCAAAAATAGTTTACTAAAGACTTTTAGAAAAAACGTGGACAACGTTATTTACGACGCCGCGTGGTTTTACGACGCCCATATTTACAGTACTGTCGTTGAGAAAAGCCTTGAGGTCGTTTACAATTGATACTAAGTTTGTATTTTCTACTCCATTTATGAGTTTTTTTACGCATAGTCTTTTTGGTCATTCTTATAATATATTATATAATAAATTCATAGATATAATAAATGCATAGTAAACCTAATCGTAAATGCATACTGTATTTTGGTCCAACCTTTTTCTAAAATGTTGTATTTTGACCCAACCTTTTTCTAAAAGGTTGTTTCTAAAAGGTTGTATTTTGGCCCAACCTTTTTCTAAAAGGTTGTTTCTAAAAGGTTGTTTTTAAAAAAAGGTTGTGTATATATAAATGGCTACTTCTACTTTAAAACCTATTGACGAAAAAAAGAAACAAAAAAAGAATTATGGCGGATCGGATATAAACAACAATAATAATTGGAGTGGCTTTGGAATCTCGCTCCTGGGAAATTTAGTTATCGCTTTCGTGGTAGGCATCGCCGGTTCCAATTTTATTTATTTAACCCGAATGGCCAACGTAAATATGTCTAAAACCATACAGCATAACAAAATCACCGTGTTAGACTATCTTGTACCCACACAAAAAAATGTTTACTTTCCGGATGAAAAAGTACGCGAAAACGTAAATGAGTATCTTAAAAATATAGATTCATCTACACTAACAAATTGTGGTAAAGATAATTCTTGTGCCGCCGCCGAAGCGTGTACGAATTATAAACTATTAGCGAATTTGAATATTGGGACGTTAGGAGGCTGGCCGTACAGTATGCGCGATCCGAAAGTACCTGCTCCGTGGGGGTTATGGGGACAATTTAAATATTGGATTGCGGATAGTGTAGCAAATGCTTATATAAGAAACCGCAGTAAATTTAAAAACATCATGAAACTCTTTGCCCCCTCTGAGAAAGCGACAAATAGCTTTTCTAGTCCGCTGCAAATGTTTTTAATCACGCCCCTGATTTATGTACTCACCCCTTTTGTAATGTTGTTTATTTTCTTTTCGTGTCTGTATTCTCTCTTTGCGACCAGTCCCGGCTGGGCCATTGTAGGTACACTCTTTTTTCTAACAACGTTTTTTATTAACTATGGTATGTGTTTTGTCCAAGCATTCCAATATTTGTGTACATTAACCTTTGTACCCTTACTCGCTGATTTTAAAATGGTAAAGAATATTTTTAAGTGTAACGGGCACTCCTTGGTCCATTTCTTTTTAATTTTTACCTGTATTTCTGCCTTTATGAATCTGGACCCGATTATTGCTGGCACGATCACCGGCACCTACGGGGTCTATGTAATCTATACATTGTTTAAGCTGTGGTGGTGATAAGGCACTGCTATATACTATATATTATACTATATACTATAGTGTTAATTTCTTAAATTTATTCATTAAGCCTTCTTTCGCCTTTCGCGCTTCTTCATCCTGTTTAGCTAAAATAAAAGCCCGGTTAACGTCATTTTTACTGTCACTATAATGTTTTTTAGATAAAAACGCTCGGGCTTGTTCAACCGACAAAGGCGTAGTATCTTGATACACCTGACTACGCTGTAATTCTTCTACATTCTTATACTTGGCCCGTTGTAAATAATCTTCTTGGGTCACGGGGATGACGCTTTCAACGTGGGCTTTTTTTAAATCTTCGTAACCTAGATTGCTAAATAGTGGCGCTGAATAGTATTCGGGTTTCTCTCTTAGTAAATCATAACCATTACTTATGTCACCATTACTTATGTCACCATAATCCACTTGTTTTACTAAAGCCTGTACTTCTTTCTTTTTGTTTTGAAAAGATTCGTTCATGCCAAGTAAAGTTGTAGAGCGTTTATCTATATCTTCATCGGATTTTAACCAGTCACCATAACCGCCTTCTTGATCCGCGTCTTTTAACCTATATTGTTCAAATAATTCGTTAAATATTTTATTAAAATCTGGCTTGGCTCGTAATTGTTTCAAGAGTAAGTCATGTTCTTCATCGTGTTCTACATAATACACTGTGTTAGCGTGTTTAATATTAATTTGGGTACTCTTATACCGGAATTGATATATGCCATATAATAACTTGTAGGCTTCGCTAAAAAACAGGAAATATTCTTTGCCCAACTCCGGCGCTTTATCGGGATGGGTTTGTAATACGGTCTTTTTCACCTTGCGCAAATCCTCTGCGTCAAATTCATAATCAAGTTTGAAAAGGGCTAATAAATCGGCCAAGTTATAATTGGCTAAATTCAAGTCCAATGCCAAGTCCATTTCCATTTCCATGTCAGACTGTATAAAAAAAGTCTAGTAAATACATTAGACGGGACAACGCAAGGTTGTTAAAATACATTTAACCTTTGAAAAAACTTCTCCAAGGCCCCGATATCCCCCCCTTCCACCGAGTCATCCGGGATAAACCAGTGATCTCTTTGTTTAGAACAATCAAACGCTAAAAGCACAGGCACCCCTCTAACCATTTTCTTACTTTTGAAAGACATATATAAATCCATGTGCTCATCAATATCAATATCCACATAAATAATACGCTGTGAGGCAGTGGCAATCCAGGCGTCACACGTGGGTTTAATCGCTTTACACGGTTTACACCAGTCGGCGCCGAATTTCACAACAACTATCTTACCGATGGCATGCGTCTGTAATTGTTGTAAATCCGTGGGGGTTAAGTCCGTGATGATTTGTCGTTCCATTTGGTGTTGAGACATATAATACATTATAAGAGTTATATCTAAGTTGTTATAATGTAATTAGTATAAGGTTTACCTTATACCAAGTATAAGGTTTACCAAGTATAAGGTTTACCAAGTATAAGGTTTACCAAGTATAAGGTTTACCAAGTATAAATCAAATACGGTACACAATATACTGCCCCTATAAATGTGACGGTATTTACACTTGGTCCTTTATTCGCTAAATAATTCGCCAATAGACATGTGACAACTATCATCGCACTATCAGAGAGAATGGCTTTTATGCCCACTTCTTTGGCATAGGCTTTGAACGTGTCCACCATCCGGTTCGCTCCCCGAGGCATTGCTGTAATGATACCATTAAAAAGCACATCGTGAATAACCTGAATAATTAGTGCGAGAATAATGAATTTGAAAAGCGAGAAGGAACCGAAGACATAGGGATAAAACAAACGGGTTAAAAGCACCCCAATCGCTATAATCAATACATCGGCTATAACCGCACTTAAATTATATGTTTTATACCAGTCTATGAGAACTTTGGATTTGATACTGCCCTGAATAAGCAAGATAATGACAAGTAGATCAGTAATAAGTGCGCCGTTGACAATTGAGAGATAATTTGTAGTATTAAGTATAGACATTAAGTAATCCTTATATACACTTTTGGAAAAAAGTGTGACAAAACACACTTTTGGCAAAAGTGTCGCAAAACACACTTTTGGCAAAAGTGTCGCAAAACCTTTTTGTTAATTTACGTGGGCGTACGCATTTCTATATATTTAGAGGTTTTCGTGGGCGTACGCATTTCTATATATTTAGAGGTTTTGCGACACTTTTGCCAAAAGTGTGTTTTGCGACACTTTTGCCAAAAGTGTGTTCTAAATCCCCAATATTTATTTCCGGTAATTTCACGTGCCCTTCCCAAAAATACCTACAAAAAGCCCACACGAATTCGCATTTATCCGCGTACCATTCGGGGTGTTCTCTCTGTAAAGTCGCACCCAGCCCATTCGGTAGCAAATGCAAATTCTGTTTAGGTAATACATAGCTCAGTTGCACCAGCGGGCTCACCGCCGTATTCTTTAACCGCTCCGCCCCCAAAAACGTAGTATCAAAATACGGTATAGAGCGGATGAGATCCACGAGCAGTGGAGGATAATGGTATTTATAAGTCCAGCGCCAGTCAACGCAGCCGCTGCTGTAATATTTAAAGTTCCACTCTAACCCTTCCAAATAATTGATGCAAATGTCTTTGATTTGTTCATTATCAGCCGCCGTCACCCTTAAATCAAAGAGGCTATGGTAATAGCGCGCTTCCCACCCGGGTTCTTGGGGATTAATATAGTGTTCTATCGCTCGGTCGGTAGACGGCAAGTTAATAAGTTTTTCTTCAAAGGCTTTCTTAGCTGTATTATATTTTTTATGCTTATTTTGCTTTTCTTTATGGATATATTCTTGTTTTATATTCTCAAGTTCTTGTTGACCGAGATAATCTATTAGTAACCGTAAATGCTTCCACACAATTTTGCCATCGGCAATCAGCGAGAGTTTTTTTGAGCTCAGGACTGCTTTATAGGCATTCATTAAAAGGTCAATCCCATTGGTACGAATATTGAGGGCTGGAAAATGTGGTAAAAAATCATTACCTAAGAGGAAGAAGAGAAAAATGTAATCACTGATTGCAAAGGCGCCGGGACCTCCACCAAAATCCGCCTTAATATAGTTGCCAAATGATGGAATATCTAGTAAATATAATTCATTTGGGTTTAAAGTATTGTCAATACCTTTGATAAATTCCGGGGTTTCGCGGAATAAATACAATTGATCGCTAATGTGTAGATGATTCAAAGTCAGCATAATTAAATCCGCATCTAAACCGTAAATCACCGTAGTACTCTGCGCGTGATAGTGGGGTTCCCGACGGATATATTCGTAAAGTTTGTGTTCACCTTCCCCAGCCTCATCCGCGCAAGAAATAATAAACTCTTCTAACCCAAACTCCTTGGGATTATTAAAGCGTGTCTGCATAGCCAGAGCCAATGCCGCCATAAATAAAGTACCAGGGGTAATCGCAGCGGTATTCCAAGTTGTTTTCTCTTGGGGCAAGCCTGCCCCTGCCCCTGTCGCCATTTGATTTTGAAACCACGATAAATACCTTCTCTTTCTCTGTTGATCTAATTTCGCCACTGGCGCTACGCCATCAAACGCGATAAAGACTTTTTTATTCGGTTTTAACAAATTTATATAGTATATAAGTTTGTCACATACAGACTTAATTAACAGCTCTTCGGAGCTAAAATTAATAGCCCCTTCATAAATAAAGCCATTGCAATCCAAATATAAATTGTTTAAAGGTTTCGGCAATTTAGTTACTGGTTTAATGATCTCTCTATGCTCGCGAACAAAATGCGCAAAATAACTTGGAATACCCATCACTAAAGTGATATATCTGGATTTCTTTATACACTTTTAGTAAAAGTGTGCTTTTACTAAAAGTATCCGTATATAATAAAGAAAAAACAATGTCAACTCTACATATTATGGATAATACCATATATTATATAAATAACTTATTAGATATTGCGAAAAATACTGCTACTGTTACCCATTATTATAAATTACTTCATTTTCTTGATACACGTACCGTATTCAATTGTATGTTGACTTTAAAAACAATATCCACCAATTTGAAGAATGTATTGGAATTGTTGGAGAATCATAGTAATGTAGATGAGGCCTCGTGTGCGACAGCAGTGGCTGACCTCGCCCGAGAATTATTAGCCACTGTTAAAGTCTGTGGTACTTATAATTTGGAAGATTTATTATATTTGTTGTTGGATGAGCAAATTACGAACATTTGTGATAAATATATTCTTTTAAATCAGTTTGCTCACCCCATTTCCTACGAAGAGTTAGCATATAGTGAGTATAAACATTTGACATGTCTACATTTTACAGATGCCAGCGGGCCCACAGACGCCAACGGGCCCACAGACACCAACGGGCCCACAGACGCCAACGGGTCCATAAATACTATACTGTTGCATAAATCTTTTAATCTTCAAGTGCATTGCATTAAACTGGTTATTCACAACCACGACAAGACATTTCTTATTACTTGTTTGATAGATGACATTCATTTAGATATACTTAAAAATGATTATATTATAACAAAAAAAGATAATCTAGGTGCAAACGGAGTAGGTGCAAACGGAGTAGGTGCAAACGGAGTAGGTGCAAACGGAGTAGGTGCAAACGGAGTAGGTGCAAACGGACCCATCCAATGGTATGACTATTTACAAAACCCCCTCTTTCTCACGTATAAAAGTTGCCTCACTTTAAAAGATTTATTAATCTATAGTGAGTTAGATATTCATAATAACTACCAGGTCTTCACCCATACTATTAATAGCATTAGCGAGAAACCCATAGGGCATGTTGTAGATGAATTCTTATACCTAGATTTATATCATAAACGAAATTATTTGATAGACCTGCTTATGAATACTGCTGATCAAGAAGCCGAGTATCTGGCCTATTTATTATACGATTTGTTATCCAATGATTTGAATGGTAATATTGATACCATAGATCAAACCTTATTGTTTGATAGTTTCCCTTATAGAATAAAGCAATTATTTCATAATGCCATGAGAGAAACCGTGAATTATACAAAAAAACTCTCTTATACCGACTTGAATAATATTCCCTTGGAACAACGTATATGCTTATTAAAAGTCCCGGACACGGTAAAAGAAAAAGCCATGGTTAAACTCAAAGAAATCAAAGCGAAAGGCGACGATTCCGGTTCCAAACCTCGGCATTATTTGGAAGGCTTATTAAAAATCCCCTTCAAGATCTTAAAAGAAGAACCCATTTTGCGAATAAATCAAGAATGTATTCAATTGTTTACGACGTTAATAAAGAATGTGGCGATTATACCTAAAAAACAAAACTACAATAGCATTGAAGTTCAACAGTATATGCATTTTTTGAAAAGCCAAGGAGCAGCGACTTTACTTGCTGAGTTGTGTAGTCGGCTTGAAACGGTCATTCATACGGCGAGTCGCGCCGTTTTATTAAATATAATCAAGCAGATAAATGATGAGGAGAAACCTGAACATAAAGGTAAGAAAATTACTACAGTCCATAAGAAAATCGCGCAGTTAAAACTTGATATTATTCAGTACGCCAAGGCGCTTTTAAGCGACAGTCCAGACAAGGCGCTTTTAAGCGACAGTCCAGACAAGGCGCTTTTACTCTTCCTTCAGCTCTTCGGCACTCTCAACATTGATTTAGAAGAGCATATTATGACGTTGACCAAGGTGATGCAAGGCATTCAGCTTATTGACAAAAAATTCCAAGAGCGAAACCACTCTTTACTCCGGATAAAACAAACCTTAGATTCCGCCGTGCACGGCCACGCCACCGCCAAGCGGCAATTGGAACGCATTATCGGGCAGTGGATTAACGGCGAGAATAAGGGCTACTGTTTCGGCTTTGAAGGACCGCCCGGGGTCGGCAAAACCTCTCTCGCCAAAAAAGGCATCGCAGATTGTTTAAAAGACGCCGATGGCCAGTCACGCCCGTTTGCCTTTATTGCGATCGGCGGGTCGGCCAACGGTAGCACCTTAGAAGGCCACAATTATACTTACGTGGGGTCCACCTGGGGTAAGGTGGTGGAGATTTTAATGGAGAAAAAATGCATGAACCCGATTATTTTTATTGATGAATTAGATAAAGTCAGTAAAACCGAACATGGGAAGGAAATCATTAGTATTTTAACGCATTTAGTGGACCCGACCCAGAACGATACCTTCCAGGATAAATACTTTAGCGGTATTGATATTGATGTTTCCAATATTCTCTTTGTCTTTTCTTATAATGATGCCCAACTGATTGATAAGATTTTGTTAGACCGTATCCACCGTATTAAATTTGACAATCTCTCTCTGGCAGAGAAAGTGGTCATTGCCCAAGAGTTCATCTTACCGGATATTTATAAAAAAATGGGCTTGACGGATGTGCTCGTGATGGACGCCGCCGAAATTGAATTCATTATTGAAGAATATACGGCGGAATCGGGGGTGCGCAAATTAAAAGAATTGTTGTTTGATATTGTAGGGGAAATTAATTTGGAGTTATTAGCAGGGCAAGCGCAAGGGCAAGCAGCAGGGCAAGCAGCAGGGCAAGCGCAAGCAGAGGCAGGCCTCTTAACGCTACCTTTTAAAATCACCAAAACAGCGATTATTGAAAAATACTTGAAAGACCGGGACGAAGTGAAGATCGCCAAAATCCATCCAGTGAGTATCGTGGGCTGTATTAACGGCTTATGGGCAAACGCCTTGGGCAAAGGCGGAGTTTTGCCAATTGAAGCAAATTATTTCCCGGCGAGCACCTTTTTAGACCTCCGTCTTACGGGCCTACAGGGAGACGTCATGAAAGAAAGTATGAGTGTAGCAAAAACATTGGCCTGGTCACTCTTAACGGACGCGGAACAAAAAACGTTAGACACGAAACAAGGCATTCATATTCACGTACCGGAAGGGGCGACACCAAAAGATGGTCCATCTGCTGGGACGGCAATTACAGTGGTGATGTACAGTTTATTTAGTCAAAAGCCAATTAGACACGATTTAGCCATTACGGGGGAAATCTGTTTAAGCGGTAGAATAACCGCGATCGGTGGCTTGGATTTGAAGATTCTCGGGGGCATCAAAGCAGGTGTCAAAACGTTTCTCTTCCCGAAAGAAAATTTGAAAGATTTTGAGAAAATAGAAAAGAAATATGGCGATAAAATGTTTTTTAAAGAAATTACTTTTTTACCGATGGGGGATATTAAGGAAGTTTTGAAATATATTTTTTAACGGAAACTTTTATAAAACTATAGTGTATAATGACTTTTATTGGTTATCTTCCGTTATCAGTGAGTGACAATGAACGTTATACGTTTAAGACAAATACGGCGATCTATGTGTTGACACCTGATACAACCGGTATAACCAACCCTATTTTTACATGCGTAGAATTAACGCCAGCGACGGGTTTAGTGTTACATCCAACTACCGGCGAAATAACTGGCACAACCAAAAGCACCGCCCTCGCACAAACTCAATTTACGATTACAGCTACTTATGGATCATCGTTTGTAACTAAGAATATATCCATCACTATTAGCGATACGATGACTGCCCAGGTCTTACTAGAAAGTAGCACCCCGACAATAGTGATAGATACTATCACATTTACACAATTGCCAAACCCTAAATTATTGTATGACGGTATTACTGTTACGAATAATATTTTTACCGCGGGGTCCACTAAAGCCATTACGTTTATAAATTTGAGAAATGACTCTACTGATAAATTTTGTATATTCGTCAATAGTGCAGGTGTTGTGGTGGGCACTAAGACTCTAATAGCCACTGATCCTGTGGCGACTTCGGTTGTGTTGCCCGCCTCGGCTGGCACATATACTTTATATGCTATAGAGTATATCGCTAGTCCTGCTAACACCAATTTGTATTCAACTTATGTGACGACTATTACTGTGACCGGGTCGCCATCACCGACTCCGACACCGACACCGACGCCGACACCGACGCCGACCCCGACCCCGACGCCGACGCCGACACCGACTCCGACACCGACACCGACACCGACACCGACCCCGACCCCGACACCGACACCGACCCCGACGCCGACGCCGACACCCGTAGTTCCCGTCATACAAAACGGCCAGACTATTACTGCCGATGGAGACTACTCGTTACCGCCTGATGCATTTCAAGGATTCAATCAAATTACATTTACCGTCAATGGTGGTGGCGGGGGCGGGTGGGGGAATAAAACAACAAAAGGCGGAGATGGCGGCTCTATAACTGCTAGTTATAATAGTGCTCTTTTGAAAGGCGTGAATCCTTTTAAAATTTCTATTGGAAGGGGAGGAGGATCAGGTAAGAGCGTAGGCGGAGATACAGGGGGGGGAGGTGGCGGGGCAACTGTTGTGCGTTCAGCTGATGGTAATATATATATGATTTCTGGTGGTGGTGGTGGTGCAACTGAACATAACGCAGGTGGGAATGGATTTAGCCAAGGTCCTGCAGTATTTGGAGTAGATTGCGGGTCAAAGGCACCCCCATATAATAGTGACACAAACAATGGGGGTGGTGGCTGCGGGAGTGGCGGAAGGACGGAAGGAAGTATAGTACGCTCAGGTAAAGATAGTATTCAAGATACGGTAACAGGAATTTGGAACGGGGGGCAAGGTGGCTCTATTTATGTTGAGGGCATCGGAAGTAATGGGGGTCTTGGTGGCAATGGCGCAAAT
>Ga0209086_10000060_pt1 | contig 95791 bp, 86 predicted proteins | sample M_130207_XF_Meta_FD_187312 | JGI IMG/M metagenome (GOLD analysis project Ga0209086, IMG submission 187312) | Freshwater microbial communities from Lake Montjoie, Canada to study carbon cycling - M_130207_XF_MetaG (SPAdes) (version 2) | ecosystem: Environmental > Aquatic > Freshwater > Lake... | reverse complement strand
GCCAGCGGACCGGATGACGGACTGATAGCCGTTGCCGTGGGACCGGCCTGATAGGTGTAGAGCGTGTTGGCGCTATTGGTGCCGCCGGGGGTTGTCACTAGCACGCTCGCCGTTCCCGCTGTGCCAGTCGGGGTAGTCGCCGTGATGGTCGTCGCGTTCACTACCGCCACAGCGGTTGCCGCCGTGCCGTTTATCGTGACCGCCGTTGCGCCCGTGAAGCCGGTGCCCGTGAGGGTCACCGATTGTCCGCCTGCCAGCGGACCGGATGACGGACTGATAGCCGTTGCCGTGGGACCGGCCTGATAGGTGTAGAGCGTGTTGGCGCTATTGGTGCCGCCGGGGGTTGTCACTAGCACGCTCGCCGTTCCCGCTGTGCCAGTCGGGGTAGTCGCCGTGATGGTCGTCGCGTTCACTACCGCCACAGCGGTAGCGGCCGTGCCGCCAATCGTGACAGCCGTCGCACCCGTGAAGTTGGTACCCGTGAGGGTCACCGCTTGTGCGCCTGCCAGCGGGCCGGATGACGGGCTGAGGGACGTTACCGTGGGTGCTGCCTGATAGGTGTACAGCGTGTTGGCGGAATTCGTACCGCCAGGGGTCGTCACCAGCACGCTCGCTGTTCCCGCCGTTCCCGCCGGGGTCGTGGCCGTGATCGTTGTCGCATTCACTACGGTCAAAGCGGTTGCGGCCGTGCCACCAATCGTGACCGCCGTCGCACCGGTGAAGTTGGTACCCGTGAGGGTCACCGATTGTGCACCCGCCAGCGGACCCGATGACGGGCTGAGGGACGTTACCGTGGGTGCTGCCTGATAGGTGTACAGCGTGTTGGCGCTATTGGTACCGCCGGGGGTCGTCACCAGGACACTCGCCACCCCCGCGCTGCCCGCTGGGGTGGTCGCCGTGATGGTCGTCGCATTCACTACAATCACAGACGTTGCCGCCGCGCCGCCAATCGTGACCGCCGTCGCACCCGTGAAGTTGGTACCCGTGAGGGTCACCGCTTGTGCGCCTGCCAGCGGACCGGAGGTGGCGGTGATAGACGATACTGTGGGACCCGATTGATAGGTGTACAGCGTGTTGGCGCTATTGGTGCCGCCGGGGGTTGTCACCAGGACGCTCGCCGTTCCCGCTGTTCCCGCCGGGGTCGTAGCCGTGATCGTTGTCGCATTCACTACAATCACAGACGTTGCCGCCGCGCCACCAATCGTGACCGCCGTCGCACCCGTGAAGTTGGTACCCGTGAGGGTCACCGATTGTGCGCCTGCTAGCGGACCGGATGTGGCGCTGATGGACGTTACCGTGGGACCTGCCTGATAGGTGTATAGCGTGTTGGCGCTATTAGTGCCGCCAGGGGTTGTCACCAGGACGCTCGCTGTTCCCGCCGTTCCCGCCGGGGTCGTGGCCGTAATCGTTGTCGCATTCACTACGGTCACAGCGGTTGCGGCCGTGCCACCAAACGTGACCGCCGTCGCACCCGTGAAGTTGGTACCCGTGAGGGTCATCGATTGTGCGCCTGCTAGCGGACCCGATGACGGGCTGAGGGACGTTACCGTGGGACCCGCCTGATAGGTGTATAGCGTGTTGGCGGAATTCGTACCGCCAGGGGTTGTCACCAGGACGCTCGCTGTTCCCGCCGTTCCCGCCGGGGTCGTGGCCGTAATCGTCGTCGCATTCACTACGATCACAGCGGTTGCGGCGGTGCCACCAATCGTGACCGCCGTCGCACCCGTGAAGTTGGTACCCGTGAGGGTCACCGCTTGTGCGCCTGCTAGCGGACCGGATGTGGCGCTGATGGACGATACCGTGGGACCCGCCTGATAGGTGTATAGCGTGTTGGCGCTATTGGTGCCGCCAGGGGTTGTCACCAGGACGCTCGCCGTTCCCGCTGTTCCCGCCGGGGTCGTGGCTGTAATCGTCGTCGTATTCACTACCGTCACAGCGGTTGCGGCCGCGCCGCCAATCGTGACCGCCGTAGCACCCGTGAAGTTGGTACCCGTGAGGGTCACCGATTGTGCGCCGGCCAGCGGACCGGAGGTGGCGGTGATGGACGATACTGTGGGACCCGATTGATAGGTGTAGAGGGTGTTGCCGCTATTGGTGCCGCTGGGGGTTGTCACCAGCACGCTCGCTGTTCCCGCCGTTCCCGACGGGGTCGTGGCCGTAATCGTTGTCGCATTCACTACGGTCACTGCGGTTGCGGCCGTGCCGCCAATCGTGAACGCCGTCGCGCCCGTGAAATCGGTACCCGTGATCGTCACCGATTGCAAGCCAGCCAGCGGACCCGATGACGGGCTGATGGACGTAACCGTGGGAACGCCCTGATAGGTGTATAGCGTGTTGGCGCTATTGCTACCGCCGGGGGTCGTCACCAGGACACTCGCCACCCCCGCGCTGCCCGCTGGGGTGGTCGCCGTGATGGTCGTCGCATTCACTACAATCACAGACGTTGCCGCCGCGCCGCCGATCGTGACCGCCGTCGCACCCGTGAAGTTGGTACCCGTGAGGGTCACCGATTGTGCGCCGGCCAGCGGACCGGAGGTGGCGGTGATAGACGATACTGTGGGACCCGATTGATAGGTGTACAGCGTGTTGCCGCTATTGGTGCCGCTGGGGGTTGTCACCAGCACGCTCGCCGTTCCCGCTGTTCCCGCCGGGGTCGTAGCCGTGATCGTTGTCGCATTCACTACCGTCACAGCGGTTGCGGCCGTGCCGCCAAACGTGACCGCCGTCGCACCCGTGAAGTTGGCACCCGTGAGGGTCACCGATTGTGCGCCGGCCAGCGGACCGGAGGTGGCGGTGATGGACGATACGGTGGGACCCGATTGATAGGTGTACAGCGTGTTGCCGCTATTGGTTCCGCTGGGGGTTGTCACCAGCACGCTCGCTGTTCCCGCCGTTCCCGACGGGGTCGTGGCCGTAATCGTTGTCGCATTCACTACGGTCACTGCGGTTGCGGCCGTGCCGCCAATCGTGACCGCCGTCGCACCCGTGAAGCCGGCACCCGTGAGGGCCACCGATTGTGCGCCCGCCAGCGGACCGGATGACGGGGCGAGGGACGCTACCGTGGGGACACCCTGGTAGGTGAACAGCGTATTTGCGCTATTGACGCCGTTGGGTGTCGTCACCAGCACACTCGCCGTTCCCGCGCTGCCAGCGGGCGTGGTCGCGGTGATCGAAGTCGAACTCACTACGGTAAAACTCGGCACCGTTGCGCCACCGATCGTCACCGCAGTCGCACCCGTGAAGTCGGTACCCGTGAGGGTCACCGATTGTCCGCCTGCCAGCGGACCCGAGGGCGGACTTATAGCCGTTACCGTAGGACCGAGAAACACATAGGCCGCGCCAGAGTTGTACGCACTGTTGTCGCTTTGCGTTCCGTTCACCCCGGTGCCGTTGCTGTCCTCGTTACGCGCCGCCACCACCACCGCGCCCCCGGAGATCGCCACCGAATAACCGAACCAGTCACCCGCCCCGGTATTCGACGCTTTCAGGTAGGCCTGCTGGGTCCAGGTGACGGAACTGCGAGTAAACACATACGCCGCGCCGGCACCGACAGCACTATTGTCACTTTGGGTCCCGTTCACCCCGGTCGAGTTGCTCGCCTCTCCATACGCCCCCACCACCACCGTGTTCCCGTCGATCGCTACCGAATAGCCGAAGTTGTCATTCACCTTCGAAGACGACGCCTCCGTGTTGGACGCCTTAAGGTACGCCTGCTGGAGCCATGCCCCGGAACTGCGCACAAACACATACGCCGCGCCAGAACCGTAAGCACTGTTGTTACTTTGCCCGCCGGTCGAGTTGCTGGCCTCACCATACGCCCCCACCACCACCGTGTCCGCGGAGATCGCCACCGAATGGCCGAAGTAGTCACCCGCCCCCGTATTCGACGCCTTCAGGTACGCCTGCTGGAGCCATGCCCCGGAACTGCGCACAAACACATACGCCGCACCAGCACTCTCAGCAGTGTTGTCAGTTTCCGTCCCGTTCACCCCGGTGGCGTTGCTGTCCTCCCCAATTGCCCCCACGACCACCGTGTCCCCGTCGACCGCCACCACGCGGCCGAAGCTGTCCTGCGCCCCCGTATTCGAAGCCTTCAGGTACGCCTGCTGGGTCCAGGTGCTGGAACTGCGCACAAACACATACGCCGCGCCGGCATAAGGAGCACTGTTGTCACTTTGCGTCCCGTTCACCCCGGTGGCGTTACTTCCCTCTTGCTGCGTACCCACCACCACCGTGTCCCCGGAGATCGCTACCGAATAGCCGAAGGAGTCCTGCGCCTCCGTATTCGACGCCTTCAGGTACGCCTGCTGGGTCCAGGTCCCGGAACTGCGCACAAACACATACGCCGCCCCAGCATTGGAAGCACTGTTGTCACTTTGTGCCCCGTACACCCCGGTGGCGTTGCTGTCTTCGTAAATCGCCCCCACCACCACCGTGTCCCCGGAGATCGCTACCGAATAGCCGAAGGAGTCACCCGCGTCCGCATTCGACGCCTTCAGGTACGCCTGCTGGGTCCAGGTCGCGGAGTTGCGCACAAACACATACGCCGCGCCAGAATCGACAGCGGTGTTGTCACTTTGCCCGCCGGTGGCGCTGCTGTCCTCCCCGTACGCTCCCACCACCACCGTGTCCCCGGAGATCGCCACCAATTTGCCGAAGGAGTCATTCGCATCGGTATTCGACGCTTTCAGGTACGCCTGCTGGGTAAGGGGATCCACGACAATCGGATACGCTGCATTTCGGTCATTTACCAGGATCCGAAGCCAGTCCCCCTGGGCCACCATGCGTGCCGGTAACCTGCGGCCACGCGCATCGGTCACCAAAAGCTTCCGGTAGCGCAACGCCGGGTCGCCCTGCGCGGTGTTGTACAAAACCGACCGCCCGGCGCCTTCCTGTTCCGCGACGAGTTCCGGCGCCGCTACCAGTTCCCCGCGCTGGCGCAGTTGCAGACTCAGTTCCCCTTCGGCTCCGCCGGGCCGGTGCGGAATCGTGAAGCCGTGCTCCAAACCTTCTTTGCCATTCACAAACCATTCCGTAATTCCCGGGCGGCGATATTCCAACCGGTTCACATCTTTATGGATCCGCACGGCATCACCGGCGATCACTTCCTCGCCCTGCCGTCCCCAGCGCTCCAACTCCAGCCCCCAACTCCACGCCTGGGTGTCCGGCTTGACAGTAAACCCCTTGCCGTCAAACCGTGCCAGCCAGCCGTGATAATGGGACCGCGACTGAAACCCACCCTGCCCATCAGGAAACATGCCGTGCCGGTGGCGCTCATACTCCGCCCTAATTTGCTTCCAATCCACCAGATTGAGGCCGGCGGGCAGTTTCGGCTGGCTGTCCGCAGTGGGCGCGGCGTGACGCAGAATCGGGCTGAGCCCGCTACGATTGGCCAAAGAGCTGGAATCCGCGGCTGGCAGAAGAGTGCAAGCTGCCGTGAGGGCGAAGAAAGCGATCCAGCGAAACGGGGAAAAAGACAATTTGAACTCCGGGGGCAGACAGGGATGAGGCGGAAAAAGGACGGGGCCAAGCCTCGTGCAGGCTGGTACTGCGCGACATGGAAGCTCTATACACTATAGTTCCAGCCGGAGTCGGCATTGCGAAAGCTCTTCCACTCACTCGCCATTATTGTTTTTCGGTGAGCCCCGCCCTTGCAACGCCGGCTCGGGAGGTGAGACGGCGGCTGTCTAGATCACCGGATTGCGTAAGGAGCGGATTTTCTGGTCGCGATATCTGGTAGCCGCGATGGCACACTCACAGGTGCCACATATCGTTAGTTCGTGTTTGGTCGGGCGCAATGCGGATGGCAGCAGGGTGAATTTGCCGGCCACGCCACCCCGTAGATGGGAGCCTTGACCGCGGGAGGCAAAGAAGAACGGGCGATGGTGTGGTTTATGCGCCCTTTCATAACGGGCGGGCCAGCGGCCGGATGACAATCGTCCGCGGCAAGTGGCGATGGAAGGTGGCAGTACCCGTTCCCGGGACCGATGCCGCGGCGGTGCCGAGAGCGGCCGCGGGTGTTCGGACAGGATTTTTATCATCGTGCGGGTTGGGGGTCCTCCGTCTTCGATGGCAGCTTGCTCTTCATGGTAGGGAGATACCTCCTTCCGCTCAAGAGCGGCAGCAAATTGCGCATCACGGAAGGGTTTTTTGCGGTGGCCGTGTGCGGTGGGCTGGACGGTGGTAAGCGCGCGCTGTTGGGGGCAGAGCTTTCGACTGGTAGGGCGAGGGAAGAAAGACCGGAGGCGAGGCTACCGCTGGCGGGGGTGACGAGCTTGCTTCCCCTCGGATAGCTAATGATTGCAGGAACACGGGAGCGACGACCTCGGCCAGTGGATGGTAGGGGAGGGCGATCCGGCGATCGATTCCTGATTTCATGCAGTCGAGACCGCTTGGCGCACGTATCTTTTGCGCCGAAGGCCGCGTGACGAGTTCAACTGCCGCCACGTCTGTGTGATGGGAGTTCCGCGACGGGCGCCAGCGGCGGCGGGAATCTATTTTGCACGCACCGCCGATTCCTGCCGTTAGCAGCGCGAAAGCAATGGATTCAAGACGACGAGCCCGGGAAACCGGGAGAAATCACGGTCGTTGGACCAGAGATCCCGAACGCCGTGGGCTCGGCAGAGGGCGGCGACGCGGGCATCGTGGATCATCCCGCCGCTGAGATTGCCTTGGGTGGCCAACAGGGCAAGATGCTCCGGATATTCGGGCCCTTCGCCGAGCAACCGGAGCAAGGGACGCTGGGCCCAATGCCCAATTTGCGATCAGCGTTTGGTTACGATCGCCACGAATCCGTGAAGGTTGTGCCAAGTGATCGCCCAGGGACCGGAACCCTCCGCTAACCGCCGGACACAGGCCGCGAAATGGAAAGGCGAATCGGCGCGGACGGAGTAGACCAGAATCTGCGTGTCGACGGCGATCATGCCACAGGTGCCGGGTAGATCAGATCTCTAATGGTGCCCCGATCATTGGCGACTTGGAGCCCTTCTCCCTGGGCTGCGATGATTTTTAACTTGCAGCCGGTTTTTGTTTTGGATGCCGGGAAAAACAACAGCCGCAGCGCCCGTTCATGGACTTCGCCCAGACTGAGCCCATTCTGGGCCGCGTAGAGCTCTGCGTCATCGGCCTGGTGATCCGGGATTTCGATGGTAGTTTTCACGGTTTGAATTTTTCCGTATTTACGGGCAGTAGGTGGGTGCGCCGGTTTGAAAGCCGGGAATTCGAATTCACTTTTCGAGCGCGGCGAAAGTCACGCCAGTGGCTGGGGTTTTGCGCAACATCCGAGGGAAGAGGACCTGAGCGGCGGCGCGAGGATCGTCCACCAATGACTGGTTCGAATGCAGAGTTATCGCGATTTCCGCTTCGGCCGCAGGTGGCGTTCTCCAACTGGACATCCCGGCGATCCGCGCCGCTGCCAGGGGCCGTTTCTCGATCACTCGTTGCGGGCCTTCCATTCGACAACTTCCGCACTCGCGATGAGGAACACGCGGCTACCGGCGCCCGCCGGCAGCGGATATCCCCCCGCGAACGAGGTAAATGCCGGTAGAACCATTACCCGCTCGCCAACGTGAAAACACGGCAACCGCACCCGGGGAAAACCACGCCCACCCAACATCATCGTCGGATGCAGATGCCCCGCAATCGTTAAGCGATCCGCGTTCTCGCCTGGCTCATGCTGCAACCGAAAGGGCGCATGGTCCAAGAACAGGCTGTCCGCGAACCCGAAACGGCTCCGGACCGTCTCGCTCAGACGATCATGATTCCCTCGAATCCAATCCATCTGGACATGCCGATGCGATTGACGCCAGGCTTGGACGGTCTCGATCACTTCGTTCGTACAACCCCGCGCGGCGTGAACCCAGTCGCCCAGAATGGCCAACTTCCGCGCTTGGGTTTTGTCCAATACCGACGAGAGTCGGGCAAGATCGGCCTCCATGCTCCCGTCTGGAATCGGCACGTGGCGGGCTCGAAAGGTTGCGGCTTTGCCGCAATGCATGTCCGCGATCCACAACATCTGCTGATCGCGCCAATAAGCGGCCCGTTCGGCGAGCAGGACCACCCGCTGCCCCCGTAGCTCCAATTCCAACGCGCCGGGCATCATGAGGCCACCTTTTCGAGGCGTGCCTGCATCTTGCGAATCCGGTCCAAGAGCATCTCGCTGCTGACCGCCGAGCCGCGCAGCCGGTCGACCATCAAGGGGAACGAGAGCGGCGACCCCCTTTCGAGCGACACATGCACGATCCGGCTCGCCGCAATGCGCGCCAATGTGTTCGCCAACCGTTTGGACTCCAATTGCGTCTCCAACACCTCGCGCCGGGCCTGTTCGATGAGGAGATTGGCAAGATCGTACTGCACGAGAACGTCGTAGAGCAGGCCAGCGGACGCCTGCAACTGGCGCGAATTCTGTTGCTGCCGCGGCTGGTTTTGCATCGTTAACCCCGAGACCCGCGCAATTTCTCGAAACTGTCGGCGCGCCAGTTCCGCGGCGTTTACGCTGGCACCGATATCTTCGTCCAGATCGACGGGTGAAAACAGGCCTTCGGCGCAGGCTTCGACCATGGCGAGGGGATCCCGTGAGAATAGCTCCAACCCGTACTCGGACGCCATGGTCGTGATGGACTGCGGCCGCCGCTTCGTCAGCCGATAGGCCAAGAGAGTCGCTAAACCCTCATGGACCAGGAGGCCTTCAAAGGGATACAAAAACGCGTGGCAGCCTTCGCGGGTGAGCAACGTTTCAATCAGCAGCTCATCGGCACGGGGGATGACGGAAAGCTGGCTTTGGGTTTGCAGCACAGGGCGCACGGCGCGCATTTCCGCACCCCGATACGCTCCCTGGCTCGCTTCGTCCAACTTCTGCCGCACGGCGGCAGCAAGCAGCGAGCTGATCGCCATGCGGCTTCCCATCCATCGGGGCACGACGCCGTTGGCCGTCGCTGTGGCCCGGACAAAAACAGTCATTTCTTTCATCGAAACCACTTCGAGCGTCTTGCCGCCGAACACAAACGCCTGTCCGGGCTTGAGGCCCGCCACGAAGGTTTCTTCGATGCTCCCGAGTTGCGTACCGTTCATGAGCTTCACCTGCAACGCGCTATCAGCCGTGATCGTGCCGATGTTCAGCCGGTGCTGCAGGACGATGGCCGCGTTGGCGGCAAGCCATCGGCCTGCTTCGTTTTGCACCAACTTTTGGAACCGCGGATAGGCACCCAACGCTTCTCCGCCGACGGAGACGAAGCGCAGGGCCCATTCCCATTCCTTCCAGGTTAAACCGCGGTATGCATACGTGCCGCGGACTTCCCGAAACAGGCTTTCGGACACGAAGCCTTCGCCACAGGCGACGGTGACCATGTGCTGGACTAACACGTCCAATGGCTTTTCCAGGGGGGTGCGGGATTCCAGCCAACCGAGCTTGATGTACTCCCGCGCGGCGCAGGCTTCGACGAGCTCGAAAGCGTGGGCGGGCACGACGGTAGCGCGGCTGGTGGCGCCGGGCTGATGGCCGCTGCGCCCGGCGCGCTGCAGAAGCCGGGCGATGCCTTTGGGGCTGCCGATCTGCAGAATCCTTTCCACCGAAGTGAAGTCCACGCCCAGATCCAGACTCGACGTGCAGACGACACACCGCAGCCGCCCTTGGCGGAGCGCGGCTTCGACCCACTCGCGGATCTCTCGACTGAGCGACCCATGATGCAGGGCGATTTCACCGGCGAACTCCGGACAGGCTTCGAGCAGCAGTTGGTACCACGACTCGGCTTGCGATCGGGTATTCGTGAAGACAAGCGCGGACCGCACCGCTTGCAGTTCCCGCACGACTTGCCCCAGCAGGCTGGCGCCCAGATGACCGGCCCAGGGGAAGCGGTCCATGGTTTCGGGCAACAGCGAATCGATGACCACTTTCTTCGGCTGGTGGCCTTGGACGATGAGGCCGCCGGTGACCTCTGGACCCAGCAACACGGCGAGGGCTTCATCGAGATTGCCGATGGTGGCCGACAAGGCCCAGACGCGGAGACCCGGTGCCCAGCTTCGCAGCCGGGCGAGGGCGAGCTCCGTTTGTACGCCGCGCTTGCTGCCCAGTTGTTCGTGCCATTCATCCACCACGACCATGTCGAGATGCCGAAACAGTTCCTGCGCGTTGTCCCCGCTCAACATGACGGAAAGGCTTTCCGGGGTGGTGACCAAGGCATTCGGCACGCGCCGCCGTTGCTTCTGGCGGTCGGCGCTGGAGGTGTCTCCGGTGCGGGCTTCCACTCGCCACGGCAATCCGAGTTCGTCGACCGGGGCGCGCAGGGCGGCGAGGGTGTCGGAGGCGAGCGCCCGGAGCGGCGTGATCCAGAGCACCCGCAGGTGGTCACCGGGAGGGGTTTGCAAGGCCGCGAACCACGCCGCGTAGGTTTTGCCGGTGCCGGTGGCGGCGTGAATCAGCCCTTGGCGGCCGGTCGCGTGATGCTTCCAAACGGCGCGTTGAAAGGGGAACGGCTTCCACTGGCGAGCGGCGAACCAGTTATTCAAGGCGGCCTTCATAAGCGCAACAGGGCCTTTACGGTTTCGAGGGTATCGGCGTCGGCGGCTTTTTTATCGGTGCGCCAGCGGGCCATCCGGGGGAACCGCACGGCGATCCCGGACTTGTGCCGCGTGGACCGCTGAATGCCTTCGAACGCGATTTCGAAGACGAGTTCGGGAGTGACGGAACATACGGGGCCGAATCGCTCGATGGTGTTCCGCCGGATGAAACTATCGGCGGCGCGAATTTCCACGTCCGTGAGCCCCGAGTAGGCTTTGGCAAAGGGGACCAGTTTGTCACCATTCCAAACGCCGAACGTGTAGGCGGTGTAGAGACTGGCGCGGCGCCCATGGCCTCGCTGGGCGTTGATGAGCACGGCATCGACGGAATAAGGTTCGATCTTTGACTTCCACCAGTCGCCGCGCTGCCGGCCGACGCCATAAGGAGACTGCAACCGTTTGAGCATGACGCCTTCGGTGCCGAGTTCCCGGGAACTGGCGCGCAAGGCGGCGACGTCGTCCCAGGTCAGGGCGTCCAAGCGGGGGGACAAGTTCACCGGCAGGGTTTCCAGAATCGCTCGCCGTTCCGACAAAGGGCGGGCGCGGAGATCCGTGCCATCCCATTCCAGCAGGTCGAACGCCATCAGCCGGGCTGGGACCTTGGCGAGAATCGCCTTGCCTGGTTTGCGGCGGGCGCTGCGCTGCTGGAGATCGGCAAACGGCAGGACGCGGCCGTCGTTCCAGCCCAGAATTTCGCCATCGAGCACGGTTCCGTTCGGCAGTCGCCACGCGTCGCTGAGCACTTCTGGAAAGCGGTCGGTAATCTGTTCGCCGCCGCGCGACCAGATGTGGACTTCGCCTTGGCGCCGGATGACTTGAGCGCGGATGCCATCCCACTTTCGTTCCACCAACCAGTCGGCGACGTTGCCCAACTGCTCGGCGGCCCCTTCCAACGGATGAGACAGAAAGAACGGATACGGCTGGCTGACGGCGGCGTCTGCGGTCTCCTGCGAGATCAGCGCGGCCCACGCTTCCGGCGTCGGTTTCCAGGCGCCGCTGAGCCGATGGGCCAGGACGCTCTCCGGCACCTGCGTCGCGGCCGCCAGGGCGCGCAGGACTAGGCCTTCGGATACGCCCACGCGGAACCCTCCGGTAATGAGTTTGTTCCAGAGGAAGCGTTCGGACGCGTTCAACTGCTGCCAGCTTCGCAGGATCATCTCCCGCTGGACGGCCTCGGGCAGTTTCCGCAAGGGCAGCAGCCGCTGTTCCACCCATTCGGTCAAGGGGAGGCTACTCGATTCGGTTCCTGCTTCAGGCACCAGCAGGGCAGCCGTTTCGGCCAAGTCGCCGACCGATTCGTAGCACTCTGCGAACAACCAGGTTGGGATGCCGGCCGACTCTGCCGCCCACTGCCGTAGCAGGCGCGAGGGGAAGGGAGAACGGAGCTTTTCGCCGCGCAGGAAATAGGTGGCCCACGCGGCGTCCGACGCCGGGGCCTGCCGGAAATAGGCTTCCATGGCGGCGACCTTGGCGCTCGTCTTGGTGGTGGAATCGAGCGCCGTGTAGAGTTCCGCGAAGTGCTTCATTCGGCGACCTCTGCTTCGTCGCTCGTGAATTGCGTCGCCAGGCCTTTCGCGTCCCAGCCATTCTCATTCAGCCACCGGACGAGCGGCTCAATGGAGCCATGGGTGACCCAGATGGTCTCGGCCCCGGTTTCGCGAATTGCGCCGAGCAGGCCCGGCCAGTCCGCGTGGTCGGACAAGGTGAAGCCACGGTCCACGGAGCGGCGGCGGCGCTGGCCCCGGACTTGCATCCAGCCGGAGGCGATGGCGGTGGAGCAATCGCCAAACCGGCGCAGCCAGGTGGACCCTTCGACGCCGGGCGGGGCGACAATCAACGACCCCGCGTAGCTGGCCGCGTCGGAATCGAGGGCCTGGGTTGTCTGCGGCAGCAGCACCCCCGCCTGGCGATACACCTCGTTGATCCGCTCCACCGCGGTATGGGTGTAGATCGGGCCGATCTCGGCATCCACCCCGCTCAACAGCCGCTGGGCTTTGCCGAGCGAATAGGCGTACAGAACGCTGGCGCGCTTCTCGGCGGCGTTGGCCCGCCACCAATCGTTCACCTGGGAGAAGACCTCGGCGGAGGGGCGCCATCGGTAGATGGGCAGGGCGAAAGTCGCTTCGGTGACAAAGCTGTGGCAGCGGACCGGCTGAAACGCGGCGCAGGTGGCGTCCGGCTCCACTTTGTAGTCTCCGGAGACGACCCACGAATAGCCGCCGCTTTCGACTTTAACCTGAGCCGCGCCCAGGATATGCCCGGCTGGGTATAGGGTGACGATCACGCCGCCGAAGTGGACCGTTTCCCCGTACGCCACGCCTTGGATGGAAGCCTGTGGGCCGAGACGCGTTTGCAGGATGGCAGTACCGTCATTACAGCACAGGTACGACTTGGAACCGCCCCGCGCATGGTCCGCGTGCCCGTGGGTGATGATTGCGCGATCCACGCCCTTCCAGGGGTCAATATAGAAGTCCCCCGGCGGACAGTACAAGCCGGCGGGGCGTAGTTCAAGCAGTGGCACGTACCTAAGGGATGTCCCCCGGCCACGTTCGGTTCCAGAGAGTGGCTCAGCGATCGGCCAGCAGCAGTTGCATCAGCTCCGGATGCTCCGCCGCCAGCATGGCCGGGCTCGAAGTCAACGTCGAGAACAGGTCGAGCACGTCCGAGCCGGGATGCCGGGCGATGTGCCGGCCGGAGTGCTGATACGGCACCGGGGGCTTATCGCTCTTGACCTCGTCCCAGTTCAGGCATTCCTGGAAGTCCGGTACAAAGGCCCCGAGGTTCTGGCGGCGCATCCAGTCGTCGTCGGGCGTCGCGCGGAAACTCTCCACCGCCCGGCAGGTCACGGCGACCCGGATCACCGGCAACCCGTCCACCACCCGGTGATGGAGAAACGTAGCGTCGATGGGTTCCAGGTGCAGAAACCGCATCCAGTATTCGAGAGTGCGAACGGAGGGCAGCCAGTAGTCGTCCGCCGGATAGAAACGTCCGCCGACGTTGGCGTGCATGCTGGCGCTGGCGTCCAGGGTGGCACCGGTTTCGACGACGATCAAACCGCCATCCCGGACCAGGTTCCGCGCGACGGCCAACCCGGCCAGCGGGTCGAACATGTGATAGAGAACTCCGGCGAAGACGACGACGTCGTAGGTTCGCAGGCCGATCTCGGCCGACGCGGCCCAGACGTGCTTTAGGGGCATGTCCCACAAGAACTCGACGTTCGAGCCGAGCGCTTCCCGAGCGAACCGGAAGCGGTCTCCGTTCGAGATGGGATTCAGCGGCCGACTGTTGCGGTCGTAGGCGACGGACCGCCCGGCTCCCCGCCTTTCCAACAGGTAGGCGACTAACCCGTCCATGGCCCCGATGTCCAGACAGTTTTGCCCGGCGACGTCGATTCCGTTGAGCATGGCGCGGGTGACCACCAAGTTATCGAACCCCGGGCCATTGGTCACCAGACCCGGCAGGAGTTCGAGCTTGTGGTACCAGTTGGTGGAGAGGAGGGGATGTTCGGCGATTTCGGTCGGGGTCATGCCGTTATTGTACAAGTCGGCGGTGGGCTACTTATCTTTTGGAATGACCGCCGGGAGCGCCGAGTCGCGAACCAGTTTATTGCACGCGGCAAGGTCGGTCGTCACCAGAGTGGCCGAGGGCGCAGACGTAGGCGATATCGATTTTTCGGGGGGGCATGGAGGCAGATGCGGCCGGCGTCGATGGATTTTTAGACGCCATTGCGGTGGGAGGCGTTGTCGCGGATGGGCTGTTCGCCCATGCCGACGGAGAGGATTTTGGGGTGCGACGCGGAGACGGCGAGGGCGCCTACGGAGACGCCGCGGTAGGGGCCGATGGCGCGGTACTTCAGGTATTTGAGGTGTTTTTCGTCATAACTATTGTGCTACGATGCGTGATTGCTATAGATGTGGTGATTGAGCGGCTTTTGGTAGAGCGCTCGAAGGGTGCCGAACAGACTATGCGAAACCTCTTTTGTTTTGGCCAACTCCTGAAGGAGATCGACTGCTTCGCTTTCCCTCGGACGGGGTCTCACTTCTTTCAGTACTGCACCTCAGGGCTGTTTGACCTGATCACTCGCTCGCATGCCCACCTAGCGAACGCCGAGGCGATTGGCCGGCAACAAGAGCTGAACCCGGAAGTGCTTTACGGACTCGATCTGCGGGAGCCCGGCGTGGCCTATCAGCCCGTTTGGATCAATGGCGGCCATGGCCGCCCTATAGATGGCGGCAATCCGGTGATTGTTCTTATTAGGAATCCTTTCGCCACCGCTTACAGTCTGTACCGCGTCAACCGCGACAGGTGGCATGGCGTACCGAATCTTGACAAAGACAATGACATTAGCAGGCAGTTTCTGACTCAAACGCTGCAGGACTACTTTGCCTATTACAGCTCTGCGTTCGACTTCATGGAGTCTCTTGCTGATCCTGCTCTGCTGATTCGTTACGAGGAGTTGGTGGCCTCGGCCGAGCCGCTCACCCAGCTGGTTACGTTCTGTGGGCTCAAGCCGAAGCTGCAACCAGAGTTTGTTCACTTTCTTACACGGTTCGAACACTTCGCCAAGCCAAGCGAACGCACTTTTTACAGGTCCGGCAACGATGAAGCTTGGCGTCAAGACACCGCTTGGCTGGCTAAACTAGACAGCGTGGAAAAGCCTGATTTCTCCCGATTCGGGTATTGAACGCAGAGCTCCGAAGGGCGAGCCACATGTTCGTTGCCGGTGTTCTCGTGTCCTGGCTTTGATTTTTTGGACAGGTCTGCGTTGATCGACGGGGAGTGGATCCCGCCGAGAGGAAAGCCGACCTTGCACTCGGTGTTTCTGCACTTTTTCTTGCAGAGGCTCCGCCAAGCGTTCGGCGCGGAACATGTCGAGCAGGGGCTTTCGATTGAACCGAGATCACAGTTGACCCGCGGTGCATCGGGAGACGACGGATCGATTGCGGCCTATGCGGTGAACGAAGCGGTGGCTCCGCTGGCGGCGGAGACCGCTTCGATCCGGCTTGAAGACCTAGCCTAGTCTTCGCTCTTTTCGCCTTCGAGCAGGCGCATGCCTTCAAACGCTCCGGGCCCGATGAGCCCGGCGCTGGAGTAGATAAAGAGTTTGTCGCGGCTATCGGTAATGTCCAAGTTGCGCATGGTGAGCTGCCCGATGCGGTCAAGCGGGCTGAACTCTCCCTTGCCGCTCTCCATGGTCAAGCGCTCGGGCTTGTAGGTGAGGTTGGGGCTCTTGGTATCGAGAATCGAATAGTCGTTACCGCGACGGAGTTCGATGGAGACTTCACCGGTGGCGGCCTTGGCTACCCAACGCTGGAGGGTTTCGCGCAGCATCATCGCTTGGGGATCGAACCAGCGGCCTTCGTAGAGCAGGCGGCCGAGACGGCGACCGAGCGTGTGATACTGCTCGAGCGTGCCTTCGTTATGGATGCCAGAGAGAAGCCGCTCGTAGGCGATGAAGAGCAGCGCCATGGCGGGTGCTTCGTAGATACCGCGGCTTTTGGCTTCAATGATGCGGTTCTCGATCTGGTCGCTCATGCCGAGGCCGTGGCGGCCGCCGATGCGGTTGGCTTCCAGGATAAGGGCGACCTGATCGTCAAAACGCTGGCCGTTGAGCGCAACAGGCAGACCTTCGTGAAACTCGACGGTGACGGTTTCGGCCTTCACCGCGACTTCTTCTTTCCAAAAGGCGACGCCCATGATGGGTTCGACGATCTTGATGCCGGCGTTGAGGAACTCCAGATCCTTGGCTTCGTGGGTGGCTCCCCAGATGTTGGAATCAGTGGAGTAGGCCTTTTCCTTCGACATTTTGTAGCCGAGGCCAGCTTTTTCGAGGAGCTCGGACATCTCTTTGCGGCCACCGAGTTCGTCGATGAAGGTTTGGTCGAGCCAGGGTTTATAGATCTTGAGCTTGGGGTTGACCATGAGGCCGTAGCGATAGAAGCGCTCGATGTCATTGCCCTTGTACGTGCTGCCGTCGCCCCAGATATTGACTTCGTCTTCCTTCATCGCCCCGACGAGCATGGTGCCGGTGACGGCGCGGCCGATGGGGGTGGTGTTGAAATAGGGGACCCCGGCGGTGGTGATATGGAAGGCGCCACACTGCAAGGCGGCGAGGCCTTCGCGGACCAACTGCGGGCGGCAATCGATGAGCCGGGCGAGTTCGGCACCGCACTCCATGGCGCGCTTGGGGATCTCGTCGTAGTCCGGTTCGTCAGGCTGGCCGAGATTGGCGGTGTAGCAGTAAGGTACCGCGCCCTTTTGCCGCATCCAATAGATGGCGGCGCTGGTATCTAAGCCGCCGGAAAACGCGATGCCGACCTTGTCCCCGAGAGGGAGGGACTGGAGAATATTGCCCATTTCTTCAGTGTAAAGGTTCTAGGCGGGTAACCGCACTAAAGGGCAGACGGAAGAACGCAGCGGAAGCCGATATTGGGGCTGGAAAACCGAGCGGGAACGCTAACCCATTCGTAGGCGAGCGCTTCGGAGATCCCGCGATCGTAGGAGCCGCCTTTGATGTACTGCCAGGGTTCTTGCGCATTGGGCGGTGGGTTAAGGGCAGCGCGCAGGTTTTCGACGGCCGCGGGGCTGGGCGAGTGGGGACGGTCCACCCATTCCCACAAGTTGCCCGCCATGTGCAGCACGCCGAAGGGACTTTTGCCGACGGCGAGAGAATCGACCGCTGCCGGGCCGGAGGCAGCGAGCGGATTTTCTTTCGCGATGACGAGATCGACCTTTAGCTCGCTACCCCAGGGGTAGTTGCGGCCATCGGTGCCGCGGGCGGCTTTCTCCCACTGGGATTCGTTGGGAAGTTGCTTGCCGGCCCATTTGCAAAAGCCCTGGGCTTGGTTGAAGGAGACGTTGACGACCGGGAGGTCCGATGCGTCGGCAGGCAGGGGAAGGCCGGTGGCAGCGGCGAACTCGGCATAGGCTTGGTTTGAGACTTCCGTCCGATCGATCGAAAAAGCGGGGAGATCGACCGAGACGTTACTCACCCCGGCCAGATAAGGACCGGCGGGAACGGGGAGGACGGAGCCGCCTTTGACGGGCAGTGTTTGCTTCGGTGCGGGCTGTTTGGCGTGCGGCTCGGTTTTGTTTTTGCTGTAGTAGAACCAACCGGAGACAGCGGCGGCGACGAGCACGACAGCGACACCGGCGACGGCCAGGATCGGAACGAGAGTCGATTTCGAAGGGGCGGGAGCCGGGATCGGGGTGGCGGAGTGGTGGTCAGTGGGCTGGGTGGCAGCGGTCGGCTGATAGGCTCCGGCGAGGATACCCGTTAGCACGTCGGCGATGGCATGGAAGCTTTGAATCCGATGCTCGGGGTTCTTGGCCGTGCAGCGCTGGATGAGGTCCATCACGTTGGGCGGAGTGGCCGCGGCGAGCAAAGGGTTCGGATCGGGGTGCTCGTTCAGGATGATTTAGAAGAGGCGCTGGAGGGTATCACCGGAGACGGGTTTGACGCCGCTGAAGAGTTCGTACAGCAACATGCCGTAGGAGTAGACGTCGACCAGCGGGGTGATGGTCGCCCCCATGACCTGCTCGGGCGACATGTAGAAGGGGGTGCCCATGGAGTTGCCAGCTTTCGTCAGGTTGAAACCTTCGGCTTTGGCGATGCCGAAATCCATGAGCTTGGTGCGGCCGGACTTTTCGATGTAAATGTTCTCGGGTTTAATGTCGCGGTGGATGATGCCGCGCTGATGGACGTAGGCCAGGGCTTGCGCGACTTCGAAGGCGATCCGGGTTTTGTTGGCGACATCGCCGACATGATTTCTGCGGATGGCTTCGCGAAGATCTTCGCCGTGAAGAAATTCGAGCACGATGAAAGGATAGCCCTGCTCTTCCCCATAGTCGTGCACGGTAACGATGAAGTCGTGCTGAATCGAGCCCGACATGCGGGCTTCGTGAAGGAACCGCTGCTTGGCTTCTTCGTCCTTGATGCCTTGTTCGGTGAGGATTTTTATGGCGACGGTGCGGCCGATCATCGTGTCAACGGCCCGATAGACGTGAGACATGCCTCCCCCGAGGAACTCTTGTAACTCGTATTTGGCAAAGCGCGCCGGCAGCTGCATACGGGATCGGTTACGACACTAACGACAGCACCGAGTAGAGGATCCCCATGAGAAGAAGCACGCCGACGGCGACCAGTATTATAAGCCCGGCTTGGCTTTGGAGCGGGGCCGGGAGGGCGCGAAGAAACGCGGGCAGGCCGTTGTTTGGAGGCGGTGCCTGCGCGACCGGGCCGGGCGCGGTGTAGGCGGCGGAAGGGGTATACGGCGCAGCCTGCTGGGTGGGCCGGGCGGCGGAGGGCATCGTTGATGAGGGCTGGGGGGCCGAGGGCGGCACGGACGTCGGAGAAAGCGGTTGCGGCAACGAGCCCGGAGAGGGCATCGGGAGAGAACCCGTGACGGGCCTTTGGGGCGCGGGGCTGAGACCGAGAAAACGCTCGATATCGACGGCGGCGTCCCACAGGCGGGGGTAGCGGTCCTGTGGGTTCTTGGACGTGCACCTGGTGACGATCTGAAGCACGGGATCCCCGAGACCGGCCTGGCGGAGAGGGTCGGTATTGAGGGGCTCGTACAGAATTTGATTGAAGATCTTTTCGATGGTCTCGCCGTTAACCGGCTTGAGGCCGGTGAGCATTTCGAACAGCAGAATCCCGAAGGCGTAGATGTCCACCGCGTGGGTGACTTGCTGGCCCAGAACCTGCTCAGGGGCCATGTAGTAGGGCGTGCCGAGGGTGAAGCCGGCGCGGGTCAGCTGCATCCCTTCGGATTTCGCGATGCCGAAATCCATCAACTTGATGCGACCGGTCTGGTCGATCTGGAGATTTTCGGGTTTGATGTCCCGGTGGATGATTTTCTTCTGGTGGATGTAGTCGATCGCCTTCGCGATTTGTACGGCCAGCAGGAGGCGATTGCGCGAATCCCCGGCCCGACCACTGCGGAGTGCTTCGCGGAGAGTTTCGCCGCGCAAGAACTCCATGACGATGAAGGGTTTGCCTTGTTCTTCGCCGAAGTCATAGACGCTGATGATATTTTCGTGGACGATGCTGGAGGCGAGGCGGGCTTCCTGAAGAAAGCGGGCTTTGGCTTCGGCGTCGACGGCACCTTGCTCAGTCAGAATTTTGACGGCAACGGTGCGGCCCAGGACAGTATCTTGGGCGCGGTAGACGTGTGACATACCGCCGCCCAGGAATTCCTGGAGCTCGTACTTGCCGATGCGTGAGGGAAGCTGCATTGGATTGGGGTACTCCCTTCAAATGGTACTATTTCGCAGGGTTTGAGACGCAGCCGAGCTGTTTGAAGAAGTTTTTCGAGAAGACGGCAACGTCGACCTGGAATTTGTAATGGACTTCGCGGCCTTCGACCTTTTGGATTTCGTTGTTGCGGCCCTGGCGCGGGATCCATTCGAGAATGTAGTTAGAGCCGGACTGGGTTTGGTTGTCCGCATTGGCAAAGAAGTGGAACAGAGCCCAGAGCCCGTTATCGCCGGCGACGGAGAAATCCGCCGTGCCGACTTTAGCCGTAATTTTGGTCTCGCCACTACCGCCGGGCCAGCTAAATTGCTTCCCGTTGCCGGCGGTCAGGTTGGCCTTTTGGCCGTCGATACTGACGCTATAGCTTTGCACGACGTCGGTTTTGATGGGGGTGAGGGTGTAGCGAAGAGCCGGCGACGGCACGCCGCCCGGATAGAGCATGTCGCTGAAACGCATCGTCTCGTTGAAGAACCGAACGAAGTTAGCGTTCATTTGGATGGGGCCCGGCTCGCCCGTGGGCTTGTACTCTCCGCCATCCTTCTTCAGATACTTCTGCAGATTTTCCTTGAAGAAGATGGGCAGCAGGCCATCGCTGGGACGGAAGATTTTATTGACGTCATCGAGGGTGGCGTCGACTTTCGAGGCCGGATTGAAGGGGAACTTGCTGAAGACGGCATTGTAGCTTTTGCACATGCCGCCGCCCTTCGAGTTGAGTTCGTCGGCGCCGACTCCTTTGAGCATCCGTTCCACTTGCAGGATCGGGTCGTCGAGAAGTTTCGCTGAGAGGTCGTCCATTTTGGCGGCGGGGTCCGGGTTGAAACGCCGGGCGATGCTCTTGACGAGCATGTGCGATTCGCCGGCCATAGCAACGGTTTTGGCCGCAATGTTGACGTCGGTTTTCGCGGCGGCCGCTTCGACGACACCGGTCTGGAGTTTGGCCAGGGACTCGATGTAGGGTCCCGTTTTTTCGGCGTAAATATAGCCCGGGTTGGTGGCCGGCGGGGGGACGACTTCGTGGATCGGCTGTAGCGCGACCTTGACCTTATCGTTGTCGACGGAGGTGTGTTGGGTCGCGAGCCAGAACAGCGCGAGCAAAGGCGTGGAGTTGTTCGAGACCGCATCCAGCTTGACGGCCGCGTCTTCGAGATCCTTGAACTTTACGACCGAAGAGTTCTTGATGTAGGTCTGCCAGGTAAGAATGTAATCGGCGGAGTAAAGCTCCGTGATGTCCTTGCCGAGTTGCACCGGCTCGAAGTTTTGGGAGGTATTGCAGGTGGTGCGGGCGGTATCGTTACTGACGGCGGTATCGCCGCAGAGGACCCAAGTCTCGCCGCCGAAGAAGGCCTTCGGATTCTTGATGAAGCCCGTCATGGAGGCGAAGCCGGGGCGGGTGAAGGCGCCGAGTACATCTTTGTTATTGAGGACGAAGTCGGCGGAGTTTTTGATATCGCGGTTAAAATTGACGGGTTTGTTGACCTTGTTGGCCGCGGCGATCATGGAGAGGTAGATGGGTTTCACGCCGGAGAAGCCCGAGAGGTAACGCCGCGCGTTACTGACGGGTTCGGGTTCGAAGGGCAGCGGGCAGCCACCGGTTTTGAGGAACTCGCCGTAGAACTCGAACTGCTGGCGAGCGAGCTTCTGGCGGGGTTCGTCGACGTTCTTACCTTGCGCCCAGGCGGCGAGCAGAGCTGGGGTAGTGACCTCGGGCTGGGTCTTTTCCGGGTAAGCGGTGAGGGTGAGATACGTCCGCAGGTTCGAGAAGTTCGCCGAGTAATCGTCGTTCGGATTCGGGGTCGCGGGCAGGCGGTTCATCTGGCTTTTCAGGTTCAGAACCGTGGGGCCGAGGAGCTGTTGATTGAACTTTTGGCACCAGATTTTTTTGACTTCCGGGTAGGCGGCGTCGCCGGAGTAAAGCCCCCAGCGGAGGCTATAGGGCGAGCCGTTGACGCGGTAGCCGTCCAAGGCCTGGAGCGTGCTGCGGAGGACTTCGAGCTTTTCGAGCGCGGAGACTTCGGGGAGGGCGGCGGGGTCGGCGGCGTTGACACTGGCGATGCCGCGAGCGGCTTCGATGGCGTTGTTTTCGAGAGACCGGTTATTGAAGTACGAGACGGTAAATCCGATGAGGGCACCGAGGCCCAGCACGGCTGCGGTGGCCAGGAGGGCACGCTGCGCCATACTCGTTTTGGTGGACGAGCTGGAGGCCATCAGGGCGTCTTTGTCGGCCAGCAGGACGTCGTTGAAGAGGCGGCCGAGGAAGGTCCATTGCGGGATTTTGCGTGTGGCACCGACGGTGGGAGTACCGCCCGGAGCGCCTTGTGCCATAAGGCCGCCTGGTCCGAGCTTGAAGACTTTCGTGGCGCTGGAGCCGGAGTCAAGGGCGGGTTGGTGCTGTTCGCGGGCGGTGCGCAGGCCACCGCTATCGTCGACGATGATGGGGCGGACGCCGGAGAAATAGAAGCCGCGCAGGAACGGAGACGTCCGGAGTTGGCTGGGCCGGCAGAGGTCAACGAGGAACTGAACGATCGGCGTCCGCAATTTGCGGAACTCGCGAGCAAACTCGTAAGCGCCGGGGAGTTTTTCAGGGTCGGTTTCGCGCGGAAGATAGAAAAGGCGTTTATCGCCGAGGGAGTAGCAGATATTTTGGAACAGGTCGGTGACCTGCTTATTGGCGTCTTCGGCGTAGATGCCCTGAGCCGAAAAGTTCTGCATCGGGACGGTGGCCCCGAGAACCTGGAAGGCCTCTTCGTTGGAGAAATTGCGCACGAACTCGTGGAAAAACGGCAGGCGGTCCATGCGGGTGAACAGCACGTAGACGGGGAAGTTGATGCCCAAGGTTTGGGCGATATCGCCGAGGCGGGCGTTCAGGTTACGGGCCGAAGCGGTGATGGCCTCGCCACCGCCGGGGGTAAGAAAACGTTCGACGTCGAAGCAAACGACGACGGCGCGAGGGGCTTGGGCGGAGCCGCCCATGACCGACTTCATCCCGCCGGGGGCCATGCGGCGAACCAGACGCTGCCAACGTTCGGCGTTACCCATTAAGGCGCCGCCGGCATCGAGAAACAGGGAGTTTTTAGCGAGGAAGACGTTTGCCAGGCGCGTCGAAACGATGTTGGTTTCTTGATAGACCTGGCCGCAGACGAGTTCCGGTTCGAGGGCGGATTGGACAACGGTGGTGGTCTTGACGCTGCCGGGTTCGCCCATGACGAAGAAGAGGGGCAGGTTGCCGATTTTGGCTCCTGCGACGGCTTTCGCGGCGGCGAGTTTGGCGTCGACTTCTTTAACGAGTTGGTCGATCTCGGGATCGCCGCTCGGCTTGGCGCCGCTGACGGCATCCTGTTTGTTTTTCCACCAGACAAAGAAGCCGGCACCGATGATGCCCACGATGCTGAGGAGCCCGATGAAGATGTACAGAGTCGCGTCCTTGAGGCCGAGCAGAAAGCCAAGACCGACCGAAAGACCGATCCAAACCACGAGTCCGATAAGTGCGATTACGAGAGGTAACATGGCGAAGCTCCCTTAGCGTCCGCGGGCCAACTGTTGGAGCGTGGCGATACCGCCGTCCAACATGAAGTAGAAGAGGCCATAAGCGACTACGGCGAAGACTACGGCACCGATAGCCCCGTAGAGCAGTCGTTTGACCCAGGGGTCCTGGGTGGAAGTGGGGGCACCGGTGGCGGGTGGTGGTTGCCAGTCTGGCGACAGCAGGGCGGAAGAGCGGCGAATCCGCGCGATTTTTTCCCCCACGGCGTTCACGATCGGGCCGATCTCGGAACGATTGCCGATCGAGTAGCGACCGGCGAAACCGAGCAACATGCAGAGCTGGAACATCTCGAGCAGGTCGGCGAGCGACTGCGAGTCGTTCATGCGGACGAGATTATTGAGGTGTTGGAAGAAGACTTCTCCGGCGACGTGGTGGCCGAAATACTCTTCCTGAAGCGGCTGCCGGGGCCAATCGACGAAGACGGGACTCCGCAGATTTAGGATCGATTCGTCAAAAAAAGCGACGGCCGCGAAAATTGCGAGTTGAATTTCCTGCTGGTCGTAGCCACGTTTGCGTGCTTCGGCGTCCGCCATGTTGAGTGCTTCGCGGACCTGCTGGCGGAAGATATTGGCGTCAGTGACGGATTGGCGATTCGAGCGCAACCGTTCTGCAACGGTGAAAACTTCCTGAAAGACGAAGGCGAGATTCTCCGCGCGACGTTCTGTGCCGTAAGCGGCGGGAGGTGCTTGAGGGGCAGAAGGGTTCATCGAGTCCTCTTGGGCAAAGGTTTTAGGAGTCTAGCAACGCAAACAGCTCGAGCGTGGGGTCCGGCAGGTCCCCTGGGATGTAGATTCCGACTTGACGGGTGCGGTTGATCTGGCTCCAGTGGGGGTCGGCGCAGGTGACGGAAAAATATTGCGCGTCGACCCGACTGCGGATCGCCGACGGGGGGACGGGAAGATGGTTGAGTGACATGCCGCCCATCGCTCTTTCGACGAGCTTGGCGACCCAGTCGGCCGAACTGAGTTTGGCCAGCATGGGGGTTCGGCGGATCACTTCGGCTTCCCCGATATTGCAGCGGACGGCCAGAATCCAGCGGGACTTATTGAGTGCGCGCGTATCGGTGACGGCTCCCGAGTAGAAGTAGTCAGCGGTTTTTTCCAAATGGATCTCAACAAAGCGAGTGGGCACGATGGTCTCCAGATGAGTGCGGATATGGAGGTCGAGCGCTTCAAAAGTTTTGTCTAATTTTCGATGGTCGTAAAGTGGAATATCGCGGGGATGAGATTCGATTGCGAAAGTACAAAGGGCACCACCTAGGCGGGCCATTGTGGTGTAGAGCTCTTCGGGGTGGCCCTTTTTGACACGCAGGATGTGCCGGAGCTCAGGGACGGCGGCATTAACACTGTGAAGCATCCAGAATGTCGCAATTTCGCTGGTCGAGTATTCGCTCCAGAGGCTGGCCCCGGCGGTTTTACCGCGGCTAAGGGTGGAACTTTTTTCTTCCAGGATGTCGATGAGCCGAGCGAGGATGGAGAGCAAGCGCTCACTGGCCCCGATCTGAATGCAGGGCGGAACGAAGTCCTGATCGAAGATAAAACCACCGGTGCCGTCGCGTTGGACACGGGCGATGGCGATCGATTGTTGGGGGTCGTACGGCTCGGTATCAAGGACCAAGCGGACATTTTTACGCCCAAGGCGGACCGGCTTTTCGTCGCGTCCGGTGGTTTCATCAAACAGCGAAACCGGTTGGGCGGCGTAGCGCACGGTGGGGTTGGGGGCGTCCTCGGAGGGGAGACAATTCAGCCCGTTGCGCTTCATGGGCGGCACGGTGAGAAGGACGGTGACGGTGTCGCGAGTAACGGGGAACAGGTCTGCAAAGGCCCGCCGGGCGGGAAGCGGATCATGATCTGGCATGTGGAAGGCCAAGCCATCGGGGAAGACACCCCGGGCGTGTAACAACGCCAGAGAGCCATTCAGGAGAGCCTCCGAATCGAGCTCGCAGCCGATGAGGCCCCATGCTTCAAACCAAAGCGAGGAGGTGACAAAACGAATGGAGTCTTCGAAGTATCGGCCCTGCACCTGAAAATGGTGAGGCCCAAGATACATCCCCTCCGACCAGACGACACGGGAAAGCTGTTTCATTCCGGAACCTTGCCATTTCTAGCAGCCTTCACTCTACCATAGAGCTCATTCATGATACGCTCTCCTCCGACCATAGAGCTCATTTATCATACGCTCGTTCAAATGTTACGCGGAAAGCGTAGGGAAATCCCGCGACACCTTGGAAATATTCAGTGTATTATCGGAGGAAAATCGGTGATGGGATCGAGGTTTGGATTCCGCGCTACATGGTAAGCTTAGGACGTTATAAGGGCGAATTGGCCGATGAGATTCTACGAAAAATACGAATTGCTGGCCCCGCTTCGAGATGACGGCATCAAGACGTTCGTCGCCAGAGAGATTACGACGGGCCGGGCGCTCGAGGTCCACATTTTTGTAGCGGGAAGAACGCCAGAGAACATTGCTATTCTGGCGAAACTCGACCGACTCGGTGCCGCAGAAGCACGAATGATTATCGAACGCGGCGAGCTGGAAGGCAGCCCGTATGTCGTGGCCGAGTTACTGCCCGGCCGGAAGACGCTGCGGAGCTGGGTGGATTCCCTGCCCTCGATTGCCGCCAGCGAAATCGCGACGGCCGAGATGCCGAGGCTGACTCTTCCTCTCCCGCCGCTGGTGAGCGAGCCGTCTTCGTTTACGGCATCGTTCGCGACGGCGAAAGCGCCGATTGCCGCTGCGACGCCTCCCGCTTCGATGGGCGCAGAGGCCGTCTCTTTCACGTCAATGTTTGCAACGCCGGAATCGGCCAAACCGGTCGCCCCGCTGGAGATGCCGAAAGCGTCGATAGGCGGAGAGACCGTCTCTTTCACTTCAATGTTCGTGACGGCAGAGCCACCGAAAGCACCGACGCATCCAGTTGTTGCTCCGACCCCAGTCGCAGCGGTTCCCCCGCCAGCAGTGGCCGGTGACATGGTCAGCTTCACGGCGATGTTCGCCACCGCCGAACCGCCGAAAGCACCCACTCCCCCGGTTGTTACTCCACAACCAGCGTCGGCCCCGGCGGCGTTCGCCGGTGATGCCGTCACCTTTACCTCGATGTTCGCGACGGCCGAACCGCCGAAACTGGCGGCTCCGTTGGCCCCGAAAGCGCCCCCGCCCCCGGCCGCTGGATTGTTGGAAGATACGACCGCGTTCACGTCTATGTTCGCTATGGCGGAACTACCGCCGGTCGCCGCGGTGCCGCCACCACTTTCCCCTCCAGCCAGCGCTCCGCCAGCCCCGGCCGCTTCCTCATTTACCGCGATGTTCCCTTCGGCGGTACCCTCGTCTGGAGCTATATCGCCAGGAGCGATTGAACAGGGAGAGACGCTGCCGCCGTTTCGAGCACCGATTGCACAAGCTGCCCTCGAACGGGGGGAGACATTGCCTCCGTTTCGTGCCCCCACCGCGCTTGGAGGGCTAGAACGGGGCGAAACGTTGCCCCCTTTCAAGGCGATGCCCCCTGCGTCTGGGCCCGAAATAAAGTCGGTTCCACCGGCGCGCAGCGAGTTCACGCAAATGTTTTCCGCCACGCCGGCACCGGAGGGTTCCGCCAAGCAGCCGGCCGGAGCGGGAACCCGCGACGACGATTTCATGAAGCTGTTCCAGGTTCCTTCCCGGGATAAGCCAGGCACTTCTATGTCAAGCGCCCCGGCGGCGGCACCGGGCGAGTTCACGAGAATGTTTTCCGCTCCGGCCATTACTCCGCCGGCCGCCCCGGCAGCCGCGCCGACGCAGCCAGCGAAGGGAGGCGCGGGGGAATTCACGATGATGTTCAACGCCCCAACGGCTCCTCCCGCGGCACCGCCCGCCGTCGCTGCTCAGGCGCCAGCAGCGATGCCCCCACTTCCGCCACTGCGAGCCCCAGCCAAAGGCCCAGGGGCCGCTTCGCAGGGCCCAGGCGAGTTTACACGCATGTTTTCGGCCTCGCCGGGAGCGCCACCACCCGCGCTGCCCAGCATACCGTCTTCGTTCCCCGATAGCGGCGGAATGGGCGGTGGGTTGCCAAACGCCGGATCGAGATTGCCGTTGCCGAAGGCGGTGGATGCCCCGGGACAATTCACCAGCATGTTCGGCGCGCCCGGATCCGTCGGAGGTGCGCCTCCATCCAGTGGGTTCGGCGTTCCGCTGCCGGGTGGTTCTGGGGCTCCTCCGCCCAAGAGCCCGATGTTTCCGCCAGCCGCCTCCGCCCCGCCTACGCCGAATTTCCCCTCCTCCGCCGGTAACACTCCGCAGGTTGGAGCCACCCAAGCGTTTTCGGCACCCAAATATGGAGCCCCCGGTGGTTCCGGAGCGGGCCAGCCAGCGCCGGGGCCCAGCGAATACACACGCATGTTTGCGGCCCCCAAGGGCCCCGGAGCGCCGCAAACCGGTGGTGGCACCGCCCCTCCGGCGCCTGGCGGTGGGTTCAACCTAGCGGATCTGCAGGTGCCTCAAGTTCCCCAGATGCCGCAAATGCCCCAAGCTCCGCAGATGCCTTACGTGCCTGGCATGCCGCAGATGCCATCCCCGCAAATGCCGCAGATGCCGGAGCTGCCGTCAGTCCAAGTCACCGCGCCGAAATCAAATTTGGTGCCGATCCTGCTTTTCGTCGGTTTGCTCGTCATTGCGATCGCCGTCGTGCTGGTCTTCGCCTTCAAGAAGTAAGCTCTGATCGTACAATAGCGGGCCAGGCCATCCGCTGTCCCGGTTCGGGGTGAAGATCGAATTCTAACGCTGGATGTCCTCCGCGGGCTTGCGCTTTTGGGCATTTTGCTGACGAACATTCTGAGCTTCTCGATGCCCGCGGCGGCGGAGGGGAATCCCAACGTCATGGGGGTAACGGCGGGTGCGAACTGGTGGGCTTGGTTCTTGTAGATCGTTATCTCCGACGGGAAGATGCGGGCGATCTTCTCGTTGTTGTTCGGGGCCGAGGCGGTGCTGCTGACCTCGCGGGGGGGGAGGGCGGACACGGCGGATATCTACTACCGGCGGGATCTGTGGCTCATGCTGTTTGGCGCCTCGGTGCCCCCCCCAGAAGTTGACCACCTCTGCTCGAATAGACTTGACCAGATCACAAACTGATCATGCCGCGTGGCATGCCGACGGGCGGGACCGTCCTCTTCCGTGCTGCAGGCGCTTATATCGTTGCATAGGTTTTGGCACCGACGTTTTGCCCGCGCGGCCAGACCGAGCGCCACAAGCCCATGCTCGTCGGAGAGGCAGCGCAGTCGGGGCCGGTTGGTCGAAAAGTTTTGGCGAGTAGGGCTGGTCAATTCTTCGCGAGTGCCGAAGGTTTGGCATGATCCACGCTTACTTTCTTTGGATTGGGGATATTCGCTACTACTACGCCCTATCATTCCTGATGCTGTGTCCGCTACGAAGTTGCGCCCGCGGATCCTAATCGGCGTTCGATTGTTACCGATTGCAATTATGTCAGGGGCGGGCGCCTACGAGGCCAGCCAACTGCCCGTACTGCGGGATAAGGCCGTCGCCGCGCAGAAACTCGAAAAAGAAGGCGAGAAGCGAACCGACGAGCAGAAGAAGGACAACGAGCAGTGGGAAGGCCTGAATAAGGATTGGGTGCCGGAACCCGAGAAGATCGCCAAAGCCAAAGAGGTGGAGACCTACCGGGGGAACTACGCGGCCAACTTCAAGCGACGGGTGGCAACGGTCAAAGAGTGTCGTTCAGTGCCCTACTATTCGCCCGGAAGTTGGAACGTGCCGGTGTTCCTGCTGCTCGGCATGGGCCTGTGTAAGGCTGGGGTTCTCACGGGCGACCCGAGCGTCGGCTTCTACGCGAAGTTGCTGGCGGTGGGTTATGGACTGGGCCTGACGTTGAATGCCACGCTCGCGAGTCGGCTGGCGGGGGGGGGCAAACCGCGTTCGGCAACTACATTCTAGATCCGCTGGCCGGCACGACGATTTCCTATGGGGGCTAGGGATTCGGCTGGTACGGCAAACTGGAGCGCCACCAGCTTTACTACCTTGTGGCGGCGATTTAGACCGTGCAACTGATCGTCAGTCCGATCTGGTTGCGCCACTATCGTTTCGGCCGGCTGGAATGGGAGTGGCGATCGTTGCAGTATTGGGAACGGCAGCCGTTTCGGCTTAGCGCGCCGCTCCCTCCGGAAGAAGGATTATCAGTTCCAGTTGAGGACGGGGAAAGTCTGCCGGAGCATACGCCGCCAGATTCCGCGAACGAACAATCGCTTCCCACGCCATCCCGCCGGGAGCTTGATCAAGGCTGAAGTACTGGGAGTTCAGCTTCGCGGGGACCCCGCTGGGCGGCTTGGGGACATGAGTCAGCGGCACGCCAGGTAAGGCTTGGCGGACCAGATGCTCGATGTGATTCGCCGAACAGAGTTTGATGAGATGCGGCACCTTCGTGATGAGGTCGGCTTCGTTCATCTCTGAGGTGACGGCGAGGTACAAGCGAGTATTTTTAAGGAAGCGATCTTCGGCCAGCGGGGTGCCCCAAATCGAAGGCTGGAGAAGCTTGAGGGGCAGCGAAATGAAGTTGCTCGGGATGACGGTTTCGAGCAAATTGCGGATCATGTCATCGAGTTCGGTGAAGCAGCCAGCGAGGTTGTCGTGATCGTACTTGGGCAGATCGCGGGGGTGCAGCGTCGTCGAAAACGTAGTCATGGCCCCGGCGAGCGAAAGCATGGTTTCGTAAAGTTTCGAGGGGTGGCCGCGTCGCACTTCGAGCAGGTGCTGGAAGATGGGGAAATGAGAGTTGATCGTGTAGAGGAGCCAGAAATTGGCGATATCGGCGGTGCCGAAATCGGCGAGGCTGAGATTTTTCTGGCGGCGGCTGCCCGCCAGCATCGAGCTTTTGGCGGCGAGGATTTCGACTAGGCGTCGGGTGATCGCCATGATGTACTCGCTGCCTTCGACATCGAGCAAGGGCGGGACGAAGCGTTGGTCGAGTTCGAGGGTGCCGGTGGCGTGGCGTTTAATCCGGGCGACGCGAATGGTGGAGTAGCCTTCGCGGGCTTCGTTGCCGGTGAGAAGCCGGAAGTTTTTGCGCGCAACCTGAACGGGCTTTTCCACCGTACCGTTGTTTTCGTCACGGAGGAGAGAGACATCGGCATAGTAGCGAGTGGCTGCGTCTTTCTTTGTGGCGAGCGAAATATTCATGCCCGGGATGCGGGCTTCCGGAATGCAGAGATAGATATCGAGCTCTTTCTGATCCGGGTCGAAGGCTTCGGCGAGCAACTTCGGAGGAGGCGGCGGATCCGTCGCAGGGATTTCGAACATGAGACCGTCGGGCAGCATGCCGCTGGCCTCGGCGACGGCGAGATTACCGTTGGACAATTGCTCGTGGTCGATCCGAACACCCTCAAAACCCCAAGCCGCGAAGGAAAGGGATTCGGTTTGAAAACGCAGAGTTGATTCGATGAACCGATCCTGTGTCTGGAGATGCTGGGGACTGAGCAGAGTCCCTTTCATCCAGATCACTGGCTGAAGTTGCCTCATATGGCCTCAAAGGTACCACGCGGAAACGAGGGGCCGAAACCCACACTAGAGCGGAAGAATTTCCTCGCGGTCAGGATTGTAGTTTAGGCGGCGTTTTTGGACGTAAGCGAGGTTGCCGAGATGGGAAGCGGCGGCCGAGCGATGGCCGATGTAGACGTCGCCGTTGGGCAGTTTTCGGGTACGGCAGCAGTCGATGAAATTTTCGACGTGGTCGATGGTTTGGTCGCGGGGGCTTTTGACCGTGACCGGTACGGCACCGCGTTCGGCCGAGGTATAGATAAACTCGCCGCGGGTGATGTAGAGTTTGCCTTCGGTGCCGCAGAACTCGATGGCGGCGCCCTTGATGCCGGGGGCCAGGGTCGCCTCGAACGTGGCGGTCCAATCGTTCGGATATTCGAGCAGGACGTTGATCGTGTCCGGCGCGGTGCGGCCGTCCTTGTAGTGATAGACGCCGCCGGCGGCGCTAGCCGCGATGGGGTTGTCCTGATTCATGAACATGTGGACGACGTCGATCCAGTGGGTGAACAGGTCGGTCACTTGGCCTCCCCCGTAGTCGAGGTAGGCGCGGAAGTTGAAGTACTGTTGGGGATCGTAGTCGCGCCATTTGAGGGGGCCGAGGAAGCGGGCCCAATCGAGGTTGGAAGGTTGCGTGGCGAGTGAAGTCGGAGCTTTGCGCAGGTGGTAGGTATTGCCGTGCCACCAGGTGCGGACAAGGGTGATTTTGCCGAGTTTCTTAGTATCGAAGTACTCGCGCTTGGCTTGGAGATAGATTTGGCCGGAGCGCTGCTGCATGCCGACCTGGCAGATGCGGTTGTTGATGCGAGCGGCTTTGACGACGCGAGGTCCTTCTTCGATCGTGAGCGAGAGGGGCTTTTCAACGTAGACGTCCTTGCCGGCGTTGAGGGCGTCGATGGCGGTGGCGGTGTGCCAGTGGTCGGGGGTGGCGATGAGGACGGCGTCGACGTTTTTTTGCTCGAGAAGCTTGCGGTGGTCGCTGAAGCCCTTGGCGTTGGCGTTCTTGGATTGGAGCTTGTCGATTTTGGCTCCGTAGATATCGCAGACGGCGGTGAGGTCAATCTGTTTGGTGCCGGTGAAGATGGACGAAACGTTTTCGCCTCGATCACCGCAGCCAATCAGGCCGAGGTTGATGCGTTCGTTAGCGCCGAGAATTCGTCCGTAAGAGGCAGCGGTGAACATGGCTGCGCCGCGATAAGCAAGAGTACGCCGAGTCATTAAGCCCTAATTGTACCAGTAGAACTCAGCGGGTGGAGCGGGTTAGAGTCGGGCGTTGCAAGGGGGGGATGAGTTCGAGACTGAAGGCATTGCGCGATTCGCTCAACGGCGAGGAGAAGGATTTCACAACGGGTTCGCCTCGGGGGGCGATTGCGCTGCTCGCGATTCCGATGATTTTGGAGACGGCGATGGAATCGGTGTTTTCGGTGGTGGACATCTTTTTCGTGGCGCGCTTGGGCGATGACGCGGTAGCGACGGTGGGGTTGACCGAACGCCTATCGACCTTCGTTTTCTCGATTGCGATGGGACTGAGTTTTGCGACGACGGCATTTGTGGCGCGACGGATCGGGGAGAAGGATCCAGCGGCGGCGCGGGGAGCGGTACAGTCGATTTTCATCGGTCTGGTGGGCATGTTCTTTGCGCCGGAGTTGCTTGGGCTGATGGGCGCATCGGAGGCGGTGCAAAAGAATAGCGGCTATACGCGGATCTCGTTGGGTGGATCAGCGGCGGTGATGCTGTTGTTCCTGCTGAACACCTTGTTTCGCGGGGCCGGGGACGCGGTGATTGCGGTGAAGGTGCTGTGGTTCGGGAACGCGATCAACATGTTGCTGAACCCTTGTTTGATCTTTGGCTGGGGCCCGTTTCCGGAGATGGGGATAGAAGGGTCGGCGGTGGGTACGTTGATCGGGCGGAGTTGTGCGGTGGGATATCAGGCTTGGCAGTTGCTCCGCGGGTCGGGGCGAATCCGACTGACCTGGGAGGCATGCGATTTGAACGCGAGTTGATGGGGCACATTCTGAAACCAGCGGGGAGCGGGATGTTCCAGATTTTCATGACGACGGCGAGTTGGACCGCTATGGTGCGGATTGCTGCGACCTTTGGTTCCGAGGTGCTGGCCGGTTATACGATTGCGATTCGGGTGGTGATTTTTTTTCGATTCTGCCGTCGTGGGGACTGTGCAACGCGGCGGCGACGTTGGTGGGCCAGAACCTGGGTGCCGGGAAGCCGGAGCGGGCGGAGGATTCGGAGTGGGAGGCGGCGCGTTATAACCTATGGTTGATGAGCGGGTTGTCGGTCGTATTTTTGATTTTCGCCGCGGCGGTGATTGGCGTTTTTACGCATGAGCCCATGGTGATTGCGGCGGGGGCGGATTGCCTGCGGTTGATCTCGGCCGCTTATGCATTCCTGTCGTACGGGATGATGATGGAGCAGGCGTTCAACGGCGCGGGCGATACGTACACACCAACGATGGTGAACTTGGTTTGTTGCTGGGTTTTGCAGATTCCGCTGGCGTGGACACTCGCGATCGGGATGGGCTTTGGGCCGCGGGGCGTCTTCTCGGCAATCACCGTGGCGGAGACTTCGGTAGCGATTTTAGCGGTGCTGCTGTTCCGTCGGGGAAGATGGAAGCAGCAGAAACTTTAACCGCGCCGGTGGCGGCCCATTCGGCACCACGAGCAAGCGTCGAGCGGAAGCCGGGAGTGTGCAGATTGGGGTTGTCCTCGCCTTTGGCGGTATGGCCGAACATGGTGACATAGACGCGGCCTTTGCCCCAGAGGCGTGTCCACTCCATCGGTTCGTTGCGTTGGGTGACTTTGGACCAAGCGAAGCTGATGATAGTTAGCTTTTCGGCGGGCCCATGGAGGCCGTGCGTCAGTTGCTCCGAGCGCTGGGTCCATTCACTGGGCATTCCCTGGGTGAGGGGATGGTTGTTGCGCATGGTGGTGACGGTGAAATCGTGACGCGGGCTCTGGCCGACGCGGGGTCCATCCGGCGGAGGAACGAGTTTGGGATTCCCTCCCTTCGTGATGAACAGGCCGGGGCCAACGGCGTTATCTCGCCAGCCGAGACCGATGATCTGATTGTATTCCGGCCATTCGGCGAAGGCGTGGTTGGCGGCGTGGAATATGACGATGCCGCCGCCCGAGCGGAGGTAGCTGAGGAACTCTTCTTCGACCGCGAGCGGCCAGCGTTTGGAGGTTTCGAGGTGACCGCTGTTGTAGTTCAGGATGACGACGTCGGCGCTCGCAAACGACGGTCGCCAAGTGGTGGGGCCACTGGTCGAAACGCGGACCTCGAAGCGGCCGGTGGCTTCGAGGATCTCGCGGATGGCTTGGGTGGCGGTAGGCCAGTCGTGGTCGTTCTCGCCGTCGACGATGAGGGCCCGGAGTTTGCCGGGGGCGAGGGAGAGAAGGAGACCGCGGCGGCTTAGACGACCGTGCATTGTTCGATGGCTTCGAGAAGCGCTTCCCGAACCGGCTTCACGACGGGGGTGTATTCGTGAGAGATGTAGCCGGTGTAGCCGAGTTCGAGGATCTTCTTGCAGATGGCCTTGTAGTTGATCTCCTGATCGATGCTGAGTTCGTGGCGGCCAGGATTGCCGGCGGTGTGGAAGTGGCCGAAGTACTTGAAGTTCTGTTCGATGGTGCGGATGATGTCGCCTTCCATGATCTGCATGTGATAGATGTCGTAGAGCAGTTTGAAGCGGGGGGAGTCAACGCGTTTGCAGACTTCGACGCCCCACCAGGTGCGGTCGCACTGGTAGTCGGGATGGTTGACCTTGCTGTTGAGGAGTTCCATGCAGAGGGTGACGCCTTTGTCCTCGGCGTGCTTCTTGACGGCGTTGACGACTCTGACGGTATTCTCGATGCCTTGTTCGTCAGTGCGGCCGCGACGGTTGCCGGAAAGCATGATGATGTTGGGCGCGCCAGCGGCGGCGGCCTGGTCGATTAGCTTATTGGTGTTGGCGATGATTTCGGGGTGGAGGGCGAGATCGTTGGTGCCGTCGGAGAGTTTGCTACTGCCGGGGAGCATGGTGGGAACGAGACCATATTTTTTAAGAGTTTCGAAGCGCTCTGGTCCTTGTAGGTCGTAGCCGACGAGGCCGAGTTCGGCGGCGAGTTTGCATTGGCCATCGAAATCGAGGTTAGAACCGCGGAAGACACCGCCGCAGACTCCCTGCTTGAGACGGCCTTTTTTGGCGGGAAGAACTTGAGCGGGAGAGGCGCTGGAGAAGGCGGCACCGGCGGCGAGGCTGGAAGCAAAACTGCGTCTGTTCATGCGCTCGATAATATCATTCATGGGCTTTGCACTTTGGATAGCGGGTGAGCAGGCGTGGGCGGCGGGGACGCACGAATACCGGCCGATGGGGACGGCGGTGATTGCCGAGAACGGTACGTTTAACGCGCGGGACTTCTCGCGCGAGCGGAGGGCGCCGGGGCGACGGCACCCGAGTTTCATCGGGCTGTTCGGATCGCTCGAAGGGGTGAACCAATACTTGGGTCGGCGACCGAAAGTGGACCGTAGCGGGAGCGAGGCGGTGCGGCAACTTCTCGATGATTAGCGGTATCTACGGCAACCTCATGGCTTTTCAAACGGACTCCAAAGCAACGTAACGCGGGTGATGGATGTGCTGTTCGTGCTGCTGATTATTTTTCTCGTCGTCTCGCCGACGAAGCCGGTGGGACTCAAAGAGCTGCTGCCGCAGGAATCGACCGGCGCACCGGCATCGTCGGCGACGACGGTGCTTTTGCGAGTGACGAAGGGCGACTCGTTTCGATTGAATCAGGAGATGTTTGCAAAGGATGATTTATTCCGGCGACGGTGGGAGGTGGTCGCGATTGGGGCGCAGAAGGTGTCGTTCGTCAAGGCCGAGGCGGGGATAGAGTTCCTGCGAGTGGTGCGGGCGATTGGCATTGCCCAGAGTTCCGGGGTAGACCACATTGGCCTGTTGCCGGGCGACGCCGTTACAATCTAACGATGACTCCTCAACAACGCGCGGAAGGCCTCGGCCTGGTTTTTGAAAAGCAGACGCCCGGCTATTTGAATCTTTGTATTCGCTCGGGCAATCATTTGCTTAGCTCCGGACATGTCAGCACCATGAAGGGCAAGCTGGGCGCAGGTGTGACGACCGAAGAGGGCTACGGCGCGGCTCGGGATTGCATGGCGAAGATTTTGAATTCGGTGTGGAACATGCACGGGACGCTGGACGGTCTGAAGGTAATCAAGGTTCTCGGCTGCGTGAACTCCGCGCCGGAGTTCATTGAGCAGCACCTGGTGATCAATGGGGCGTCGGATTTGCTGCACGAGATATTTGGGAAGACGGGCGACGGGTTCCACGCGCGTTCGGCGCTGGGGTTTGCATCGTTGCCGACGGGGGTGGCGGTGGAAGTGGAAGCGATCTTCGAGATTCTCTAGTGGTCGGCGACGGCACCGTCGGCGAAGCGGAGTTGTTGCCGCGTGTGGGGCTGGTACGGCCTCAGCGCGGCGACCTTCTCGTCGAGGTTGACGCCTAATCCGGGACGATCGGGCGGTTGGGCGAAGCCACCTTTGTAGTCGATGCCGCCGCCGTAGAAGAGGTCTTTCCAATACTGCTCGTTGCCGCGGTGGGTGATTTCCTGAATGGCGAAGTTTGGCGTGGAGAAATCGACGTGGAGCGAGGCCAGGGTGCTGACTTCGCTTTGGGGATTGTGGGGCGCGAGTTCGACGCGGTAGGCTTCGGCGATGGTGGCGATTTTTTTCATTTCGAGGATGCCGCCGCAGTGGACGACATCGGGTTGGACGAAGTCGACAAGATGACGCTGGCAGAGCGGGGCGAAGGCGTATTTGGTGAACAGGCGCTCGCCGGTGGCGAGGGGAATGCGGGTGGAGGCTCGCAGATGGGCGAGTTCGTCGAGGTCTTCGATCTGCGTGGCTTCTTCGACGAAGAAGGGCCGATACTCTTCCGCGCGGCGGCAGAAATCGATGGCCATGGTGGGGGTGGTTTTGCCGTGGAGGTCGATGCAGATGCGGAAGTCGTCGCCGACGGCGGCGCGGACAGCTTTGAGGTTGGCGATGCCCTCGCTGACTGAGCGCAAGGGGTCAATGACGTCGCCTTGGGTCGTGATGAAGGCTGCTTTGCAGCCGGTCCAACCTTCTTGCTTCGCTTGGAGCCAGGATTCGGCATAAGCTTGCGGCGAGTTGCCGGCGGCGTGGACGTACATTTGGACGCGGTCGCGGGCGCGGCCTCCGAGCAGTTTCCAGATGGGTTGGCCGAGGGCTTGGCCGAGGATGTCCCAGAGGGCGATTTCGACGGCACTGATGGCGGAGTTCAGAATGGGTCCGCCGCGCCAGCGAGGCCAGCGGTACATGGCTTGCCAGTGCATTTCGATGTCGGCGGGGTCCTTGCCGACGAGGTAGCGTTTGTGTTCTTCGATGGCGACGGCGACGGTGGCTTCCTTGCTCGTGACGGAGCCTTCGCCGAGGCCGGTGAGGCCTTGGTTGGTATAGATCTTGACGAAGACGTAGTTGCTGCCGTTGGCACCTCCGCGGTTGACGATGAAGGTTTTGAGGTCTGTGATCTTCAGATTGAGCGGCTTGGCTTGGGCGCGGGCCTGGGCGAGTAGGCCGTCAGCGGAGGAGAGCGCGGCGAGGCCAGCGGCGGCGCGGTGGAGAAAATCCCGGCGATTCATGACGGTATTCTACTGCTTTGTTTCGGGGTAAATGTTTAATTTCTGTTCCGCGATCCGCGGAGCGGGGTCTCGAGCGGGGAGATCGGCCCGTGGCGATGGTTCCCGCATCTTCGTCGGCGGGAAGCGAAAAGAGGAAACACACGCATGAGTATCAGCAGACTGCTTCGAAACACGACGTTTCTAGCGGGCATGGCCCGACTGGGCCTGCCGGCTTGTTCCCAATGTCGGGTCGAAGGTGGCGCGCTTGCGCGCTGGCCACCGGCCGCAGAATTCCAGGTGGTCGGCCTTGTTCTTCGATGTCGATCCCTACTGGCTTTCGCCCGCGCATCCTGACGGCAATCAAAGTCGTGCCGCTGCCGCAAAAAGGATCTAAGGATGAGGGACGAACTGTTTGGAACGAGGTGGCCTATCCCGATTGAATGCGGATGATCGGGATCTACTTGTAGGATTGTATGCCCTGCGCCACGGTCCCCGATACGGTCAACGATGGGCGACCATTCGTTGGATGTAGGCGAGGATTTCAGCGATGGCGCGGTACATGGCGGGGGGGATCTCCTGCCCGACGTTGACCGTTTTATAGAGGGTTTGTGCGAGGAGTTTGTTTTCCACGATCGGTACGTGTGCTTCGGTCGCCAGTTGCCGAATGCGAAGCGCCATAAAGTCCTTCCCCTTGGCGATTACAACCGGCACCGCCATACCGTCGACGTCATAGCGAATCGCCACGGCATAATGGGTTGGATTTACGATTACCGCGGTCGCGGTGGCGACGTCCTTCATCATCTGCCGACCCCGCATACTCCGCTGCAGCCGCCGGATTCGCATCTTTATTTGGGGATTTCCATCGGACTCGCGCGCTTCGTCCTTGATGTCCTGCTTGGACATCTTCATCGAATCGTTAAACTGTTTCCGCTGCCGAATGAGGTCGACGCCACCGAGCAGGAGCATGAGTCCGCCTAACTTCCAGATGACGCCGTTGATGGCCCCAGAAATGACATCCATCGCCGCCGCCGCGGTCGTGAGCGGAAGTTTCTGAAAGGTCCTCCAGTTTTCTGACGTGAAATACCACACGGCATACGCAAAGAACGCGGACATGAGCATTGTCTTCAGTAACGCCCAGCTGTTTTGCGACGGCAAGTTTTTGAGTCTCTGGAGGGGGTTAAGCCGTTTTAAGTCGGGTGCGAGCTTTTTACCGCTCCAGGAGAAGCCGGTCAGCAGAAGGTGAACCAGAAAGGTCAGGACGGTCAGACCGAGTCCGGCCGCCAAAAACGGCATCAGACTCCGGGAAGCCATTCGAATGGCGAACTGTTGCAGAAATACGCCGTGCATGCGGCCGGAAAAGGCCTCGCGCAGGTCGATGTACATCATTTCTCTCATGCCAGCTAGCCATGACGCACCATAAGCGCCGAGCAACGCGACAAATCCCAGGAAATGGAGACTTGAAATCAGCTCCCCGGAAGCGGCGATCTGCCCCTCGCCCCTCGCCTTTTCAAGTTTTCTTGGGGTAGGTTTTTCTGTTTTCTGGCTGCGATCCTGCACGTAAGGTGCCTACTTGTTAGCGCCGGTGAATCGCCGACAAGATACCGTTCGGATCGTTGACGGCGACATGCTCGTAGATTTTGGGGAATAACACAGTCATCCACGCCAGTAGCGCGGTGACGGACAGCAATTTCAGAGGGAAGGCAAGGGTCATAAGTTGTAGTTGGGAGTGGATCCGACCCAACATGGCCAATACAATGTCCAGCAGAAGCAGGAAGGCCAGCACCGGAATCATGGTCATCAGTCCGGTCGCGAATATGGAAGACAGAAAACCAACGATTTTCTCCGCTGCGCCGATATCCATGAAAAAGGCTCCAGGCGGGTACGAGGAGATGCTGTGCACAAGCGCCATCAGAAGGCGATGGTCGAGCCCGAAGGCGAAGAAGAGACAGCCGGCGAGCAGTTGCGCGATGGTTACCATCACCGTGGACTCAGCCTCTGAGTTAGGATCGATTGTCGTTGCGAAGCTCAGCCCTGACTGCTGACTTACCATTTGCGCACCAAACTGAAAGGACTCGGAGGCGATACTGACCAGCAACCCGCTTCCGATCCCGAAAACAGCTTCTCCACAGATGATGCCCGCCAAGCGAAAGATATCCATATTTGTGGAGTCGACAGGTCCGGCCTGCGGAAAGACTGCAGTTGCGACGCCGAGGCAGAGGACTATTCTTGCGGGATTGGCGATGCCTTGCGCGCCCGGAATCGGCATAAAGACAAAAGCGCCGGAGATTCGTACTAACACGAAAAGGAACGCCAAAAGACTTCCGGCCGGAAAAGTCAGGTTACTTGGCATATCGCCCGAGGTTTCCGAAGATATCAATCGCGTAAACGCTCATTTGCTTGAGCATCCACGGCAGCATTACCAGGAATCCGCCCAGGAACGCGCCCAATCGGGGAACGGCGCTAATGCTGGCATCCTGTAGCGAAGTGGCGACCTGAACCAGATTAATCACGAGACCGACTGCGAAGCCAACGAGAAGCAACGGCGCAGCCAATGAAAAAGCAACCACAAATGCATGACGGAACAGATCTACAACGGTTTCGGGGGTCATAAGTTTCCTATTGAGTGAAGCTCTTTACGAGCGATCCGATGATCAGGCTCCAACCGTCCACCAAGACAAACAGCAGGATTTTAAATGGTGCCGAGATCATGGCCGGAGGGAGTTGCACCATGCCGATCGACAGGGTCACTGAGGCAACAACGAGATCGATGACGAGAAAGGGTAAGTAGATGACGGCTCCGATCTGGAATCCAGCCTTCAGCTCTGAGAGGATGTAGGCGGGGATAAGAACACTCAGATCGACATCATTGGGGGATTTAGGCGTGCGGTTCTCGCTCATTTCCAGGAACAGCTTGATGTCGCTTTCTCTGGCGAAGCGAGCCAGAAAGTCTTTTAAGGGCCGCGCTCCGGCCTCAAGGGCTTGCTCGGCCGGCATGGTCTTTTCCTGCATCGGGACATAGCCCTGCGCATACATCTGCTCGGCGACGGGACGCATGATCAGGATCGATAGGAACAGCGCGAGTCCTACAAGAACCTGGTTCGAGGGCGTCGACTGGGTCCCTAACGCCTGCCGCAGGAAGTGAAGCACGATTGAGATCCGCAGGAACGGGGTGATGCAGGTGATGATCGCCGGAAGGACCGATAGCAGCGTCATCGAGATCGCGATCTGTATCGGCAGACTCAACGACGTATCGTTCTTCGCCCCATTGGCCACCTGGATGCCGATGCCGCGAAGTGCCTCGGCGCTGGGTGCCGCAAGCGCGTGGCCGACTGTACCGAGGAGGGCCGGGACGAAGTAAGTAGCCATCCGCAGAGCCTTGGTCATACTCGCTCGACCGCCTTCGAATCGCGCAGAAGCGCGCAGCCCGACGGCGACACGCCGACGAGCAGCACCTGTCCATCGACACGTACCCGGTACAACGAGTGATGAGGGGTTAAGGGCAGGCGCTCAAGGACTGTCATGGTTTTTTCGGCTGCTCGGCCGCCCAACGGGAATGAAAACTGGGCCATTCCCTTTCGCTGCAAGGTGGTGATCAGCAGGAACAGCAAAACCAATACCAGGACAATCGCGCCGCCGTATTGAACGAAGTTCATTGCATGATCTCCGCGAACTTCACCAAGCGAACGTAGCAGGAGGAGTTTTCCTCCAACCGGCCGTAGCCGATCAACTGCCCTCCCGCGGTGATCGCCAGTAGGCCATCGTCCCGGCGCGCGCAAGGAAGAACGGCCCCGGGCTTGAGATCGAGAATTTGACGAAGCTGAAGAGTCGTCGCGTCGACGGCGACTTCGATTTCGATGGACAGGAGTTCGTATTCTTCCGTGGTCATTTCGGGGTGAACCGGCCTTAGCGAATGAGGTTGATAATGCTCTGGGTCAGTTCATCGACGGCCGCGATGACCTTTGAATTTGCCTGGTAGCCCCGCTGGTACACGATCAAGTTCGTGAATTCGCGGGCGATGTCGACATTTGATCCTTCCAGCGATTGACCGACAACGTTTCCTCGTCCGCCTGTATTGGGGGTGCCCATGGCGAGCGCCGAGCTATCCTGCGTGAGGCGATAGTTATTGCCGCCGACGGCGGCAAGCGACTCGGGGTTGCGCAGGTTGGCGATGGCGAGTTGCGCAACGGTGACTTGTCGGCCATTGGCGTACTCGCCGACGATCTTCCCCCCGTCACCGATTGAAAGATTAATTAGTTCCGCCGCTTGCGCGCCATTTTGATCGACCGCGGAGGTGGTGGAGGCCTGAGCAAACTGCGTCAGCCGGGACGCGCCGTCGGCCCCGTATAAGGAAAGGCCCATCGCTAGGGGCGCGGCACCATTGGCCAGTGTCGGCACCGATATGGTGACCACGCCCGGAGCGGCGGGAGCGGTCATCCGACCCAGCGCGTCGAACGTCAAGGTTCCCGTGGCTACCGAGACGAGGGTGCCGGCCGCCGACCCGACCTCCTCGCTGGGAATCTGGATGTCATAGCTCCAGGCATTGGGGCCGGTTTTCGTGAACTGAGCGGACAGAATGTGGCTGGCGCCGAGGGAATCGATCACTTCGATGGGCGTCGAGAAGAGCGAACTTGGGCCCGTTGCGTTGGTGGCGTTTAGATTGGCGTTCAACGAAAAAGCCGTGGTCGCCAGTGGGGTCCTGGCACCGGCGGCTGGCAATACGAGATTCGAAGTTGCCCCGCTGCTATTGACCACGCCATTTACGGAATTCCACCCTTGCACCCTCTCGCCGCCAAGGGTCAACACTTTCCCGCCCGCATCGACGCGAAAGCTGCCGGCACGCGTAAGCAATTCCTGGCCCTGGGCGTTACTGAGCAAGAAGAATCCGTTGCCGCTGATGGCGGCATCCATGCTTCCCTGGGTTGCCTGCACTGCGCCCTGGGTAAACCGACGGAGAGTCACCGGGGTGCTCACCCCCTGTCCGTTAGCGACATTCGCACCCCCGAGTGTGTGGCTGACTAAGTCGCGAAATGCGGTGGAATTAGCTTTGTAGGAGGTCGTATTCAGGTTGGCGAGATTGTTGCCCACGGCGTCGATGGCGATTCCGTTCGCGGTAAGACCAGATAGAGCTGTAGAAAAAGTAGGCATCGTGATTCCTGTTATCCGTTGGTTACTGGGGATCCGGTGGTGGGAGTCTGCTGCGCGGTGCGCAGTTCGGTCCGAATTCCAACAAGCTGCTCGAGTGAGCTGAATTGCGCCAACTGGCTGAGAAACTGCGTGCCGTCGGCAGGGTTAAGCGGGTCCTGATTTTTGATTTGGGCAACGAGTAATTGCAGAAAATTGTCTTGGCTGACGAGATCCTGCTTGGCCGACTTGGGGGTCGTTGCCGGGGCGGTGTTGATGGTGGTTGCTACTGCGCTGATCGTTGACATGAAGGGATCCTCCTGCGGATGGTGTTGTTAGGACGCGCTGGTGAAATTCGATTTCCGGCGCGTTGTGTTCTTGTTTTGTTGTTTGGGGGGGGATTCGCGGCGCTGGCGCTGCCCTGCGGCGTCATCTCCGAATTCCCCAGCGCCGGAGGCGGTAGCCAGTGTGGCCGGAATGAGCTTTCCAGAATTCCAGATTTCAGCCTGGTAGCCACTGCTCTGGAGATTCCGGATCAGGTCGGGAAGTCCCTCCCGCAGTGAACTGGCCAATTCGACATTGGCGGTTCGAACGTCGAAATGGATTTGACCGGCCCGCTCGGCGACGCGCAGATGAACGGTTGACGCGGGATCATCGCCCAATCGAACATTAATGCCATTGGCCGCGGGAGCCCGCAGCTGCGGCTCGGTCAGTTCGGCTGACTTTGGAGGCGTCACCGATGGTTCGGAAGTTTGTTCCTGGGCTGCTTCTGAATCGGGAATCGGGTGCGATTCGTACATCGCGAAGGCGTTTTCTGTCTGCCGATTGTCGCTCTCGTTTTCGCCGGACCGATTGGTCGGCGGAGTCACCGGGTGCGTCGCTAGCGTTCGTCCGCCCGCGGGGGACGCGGGCTTCGGCGAGGTCGGCGGGGGCGTGGCGGGCGGTGCGGATTCCTCAATCGCTAGAAGGCGTCCATCGAATGCGGTGATTTTTCGATCAACGGATTTTGTCGTGGCGACGGTCGCCGTGCCCTTGTCGTCAGCCGATGGCTCATCGGCGTCCCGTGGTGTGTCGGACACCGCCGACTTCTCCGGTTTCGGCCAGGAGAGATTCAAGAGGTGTAGCGAGAGAGGTGCCGGGTTCTGTGCCAAGGGCATCGGCAGGAACAGGACTGGCATCGCGACTGGTTGTTTCTCTTGCTCCTCATTGATGGGCATTGCCGGGGACTTTGTTGCCGGAGCAGGGCTGGCTTCTCCCAGCAGTGCCGAGAACACTTTTTCGAATTTCATCGCGATCACCGGGCCGTTAGGGACTGGTTGGTCCGTCAGAGCCCATCGCGTGGCTGGCATGTTTGGCTGGCCGAACGCGGCACCAGTTTGCGATGCGAAGAGAGAAAGACTGTCCATGTACCGCTGTCATTGCATTTACTGCGCCAGAGCGAAAACACGGGACTTGGCGGCCGGCCAAAGCGATTTACGTTGAGACTTCGACGAATCACTGTCGAAATTTCGACGATGCGACGGGGCAACTACCGCCGGAGGGGCGCCAAACAATAGGAAATTCGCTTGAACAGGGGCGGTGCCGTTTTTGGCAGGAGATGTGCAAGACGTTTGTCAACCAATGGACAACTTAGGCAATACCGCTGCTGCCGGAATGTTTGCACGAATGCAAACGCTCGATGTCGTAGCCAACAATCTTGCGAATGCCGCGACCAGCGGATACAAAGCGCAATTTGAGTTTCAGGAGCTCTTGGAAGGTGTCAACGGCCGCGAAGTTCCCCAGGCCAGAAGCCAGTGGACCGACCTGGCGCAAGGAACCTTAGTGCCGACGGGAAAATCGACCGACCTGGCGTTGTCCGGGGCGGGTTTTTTCGTGGTGGAGGGAAAGAGCGGTCCACTGCTTACGCGCAACGGATCCTTCCGCCAACTCCCTAGCGGCGAGTTGGCAAGTACAGAAGGCTATAGAGTTCGGAGTTCCGCGGGTGGTTCGTTGTCCCTTCGTCCGGGAGTTCCCTTCTTGGTGAGGCCGGATGGCGTGGTGATGCAGGACGGCGTTGAGGCTGGACGCATCGCAGTCGCGGAGGTGGCCGATTTCAACGGTCTGGAGAAGATGGGAAACTCGCTTTTTGACCCCAAGAATGCGGGCGAGCTGAAGGCGTCGGATGCCGAAGTCGTGCAGGGGAGCGTCGAGGGATCTAACGTCAGCGTCGTCGATGCCTCCGTACGGATGATCTCGGTGATGCGTCAGTTCGAGTCGCTCCAGAAGGCCCTGACTTTGAACGCGGAAATGAACCGCAAAACCTTGGAAGAAGTAGCTCGCGTGAGTGCGGGCTGAAAGATTGCGTAACGGAGGAATGACGAGTTTATGATGCGAGCACTCTATACCGCGGCGAGCGGCATGACGGCACAACAACTAAATGTGGACAACATCGCCCACAACCTGGCCAACGCCAATACGGCGGGTTTCAAGATGAGGCGGGCGCAGTTTCAGGACCTTTTGTATCAGAACATGATTCAACCCGGAGCGTCGGCCGGACAGCAGACTGTGATTCCCACCGGACTGCAACTCGGGCTGGGAGTCCGGGCCGCCTCCAACGAAATCGTCTTCACGCAGGGCGATTTCGCCGCAACCGAGAACCCGCTCGATCTAGTGATCCAGGGACGCGGTTTTTTTCAGATTCGGCGAACCAATGGGGAGTTGGGTTACACGCGGGCCGGCTCGTTCCATCTGAACCGCGAGGGGAACGTAGTCACCTCGGACGGCGATAAGCTCGAACCGGAAATCACACTCCCGCAGGACGCGCAATCGATCACCATCGCTCCCGACGGCACGGTCAGCTTCACGCAGGCAAGCCAGAACGCGGCACAGGTTGCCGGCCAGATTCAACTCGCCAATTTCCAAAATCCAGCCGGACTTACGAGCATCGGGAAGAACCTGTACAAGCCGACAGACGCTTCGGGCGATGCGATCGTGGGGACACCTGGTGGACAGGAAGGCATCGGCGCGCTGCTCCAGGGCTACACCGAACAATCCAACGTCAGCGTTGCCGAAGAGTTCATCAACCTGATCGTCAGCCAGCGTGCTTATGAGGCGAACTCGAAGGTTATTAAGGCCGCCGACGAAATGTATCAGCAAGCCAATAATCTAACGCGATGATACTCCTATTGTTTGCAGCGGCGCTGACCGGACAGGCCGAATCCTGCCATGCCGTTCTTGACGGGGACCGGATTCAGGGGCGCCACCTCTCCCTAGCGAGCCCTCGGCTGGCTGCGGTTGCGACGGAACTGGCCATTGGCTTTGCGCCCGCGCCGGGCTTGAAACGGGTGTTCACCCCGGGGGAGTTGATGCGCCTGCTTCCGTCGGAGTCAACTGTCCCGCGGATCACGGAATCCCTTTGTCTGGAATGGCCGATGAGAGAGCCGACGGCGGAACTTTTCGCGCAGGCGATCCAGGAGTCGCTGGCCGCTCCCGGCGCTCAGGTTGAGGTTCTTTCGTTTAGCAGAAGTAAACTGCCACCCGGCAAGCTCCGCTTTGAGCGCAGCGGGATAAGCAGTGAAGCGACGATCACGAGTGTTGGAGCGACGTGGCGGGGCGCGGTTATGATTGACGGCAAACCGCGGTTTTCGGTCTGGGCCCGGGTCCGGATTCTGTACGAGAGTGAGCGCCTTGTCGCCGTCGAGGATCTGCCCGCTGGCAAGCCAATCCAAGAGGGGCAGCTGCGATTGGCGATAGTGCGGGGCCTACCGGGAACCGGGCCAGCGCCCCCGGAATCTCTAGTCGGTATGACCGTCTGGCGTTTGATACGGGCCGGCCAACCGGTCTTGCTTTCTGATTTCCAGTCGCGCGTTGTGATCTTGCGAGGGGACGACGTCGAGGTCACGGTGCAGCGGGGTGCGGTTCTTTTTCGCGCCAATGTTCAGGCTAGTTCGGCGGGAAGAACTGGCGAGTGGATACAGGTTCGAAATCCGGATTCCGGGAAAACATTCCGCGCGCTGGTCGGTGGGGCGGGAAAGGTGTATGTGCCATGATGAGAGCAATCATTGTTTTGAGTGGATGGGCTCTGCTTGCGGCGCCGCAAATATGGGGAGCCCGGCGGAAACCGCCGTTGCTTTCTCCGCTCGATGACTTCATCGCCAGTTCTATGACGCGGCAGAATTCCATTGAATCCGGAACTCCCGGCTCACTGTGGAGCGACGATAGCCGACTATCAATGCTGACGAGTGACCTCCGCGCCTCCAGAATCGACGATATCGTCACGATCGTAGTCAACGAACGGGCGTCCGCCGTGGCAACCGGAAACACCAAGACCGCGCGCTCATCCAGCGCCAAGGCCAAGATCGACGCGTTGGCAGGAATCCCGCGCACCTCCGGTATCCTGCCTAACCTATTGAGCGCGAGTTCGCAAAGCCAGCTGGACGGACAGGGCAGCACCAGCCGGGAAACCACTCTCCAGACCACACTTGCCGCGCGCGTCACGCACGTTTTGAGCAACGGCCTGTTGGTGGTGGAAGGCACAAAAACGATTTTGGTCAACTCCGAGAATCAGGTGATCCGGGTGCGCGGCGTGGTTCGGCCGATCGACCTGTCGACCGGTAACGGAGTGGCGACGGATCGGATCGCTCAATTGGAAGTTTCGGTGAACGGTAAAGGGGTCGTTAACGACGCCGTTCGCCGTCCCCTCCTTTTGTACCGACTCTTGCTAGGACTGCTTCCGTTCTGAGGACCTCATGATTCAACGCTCGATCTTTACCGGCCTATGGCTGCTGACCGCCCTGTTCGGGGCCTCGTCCAAAACTAGTGTGCGCATCAAGGAACTGGCTTCGATCGAAGGGGTTCGCGACAACCAACTGATCGGCTATGGCCTGATCGTTGGCTTGAACGGAACCGGCGACCGCAAGCAGACGGTTTTCTCGGCCCAGAGTCTGACGAATATGTTGCAGCAAATGGGTGTCTCCGTTTCGCCGACCGCCATCCGTGTTAACAACACAGCGGCCGTCATGATCACGGCCACTCTGACGCCGTTCGCCCAACCGGGTTCGCGGATTGACATCACCGCTTCCGCCATTGGCGATGCGGCTAATCTCCAGGGCGGAACTCTCATCATGACCCCGCTAAAGGGCGCGGACGGGCGTACCTATGGCGTCGCGCAGGGTGCGGTCATCACCGGTGGATTTATGGCCGGCGGCGGGGCCAACGCACTGACGCAGAATCACCCGACCGTAGGCCGGATTCCCAACGGCGCCATTGTCGAACGCGCCTCGCCGGCGATTAGTCCAGACCGGATAGTCAAGCTGCAATTGCGCCGCGCTGACTACACCACCGCTGTGCGTATTACCGCGGCCGTCAATGATCGGTTTGGAAAACAGACGGCCAAAGCCGATAACGCCGGCATTGTGAGTGTGACGATTCCGGCGGATTTCAAATCGATCCCAACCGAATTCATCGCCGAGCTGGAACACCTTCGTCTGGAAGCGGATCAGGTCGCACGCGTAATTATCAACGAGCGAACTGGCACGATAATTGTCGGCAAGGATGTCAAAATCGCACCGGTGGCTATCCTGCACGGAAATCTCAGTGTCGAAATTCAAACGACATTCGATGTATCCCAACCCAATCCGCTGGCGAAAGGCGAGACGGTGGTGACGCCAAAAGTAGGCGTCGGCACGAAGGAAGCACCAGCCCGGAATGTCGTGCTCAAGGAAGGTGCCAGCGTCGAAGCACTGGTGCAGTCGATGATGACAGTCGGATCTTCGCCACGCGACATAATCGCGATTCTGCAAGCCCTGCGCAGCGCAGGTGCTTTAGACGCGGAACTTGAAATTATTTAGGAGACGTTATGATCCAGCCATTGAGCATAAGTACGACTGCCGCCGATTTCAAACTGCCGCGGCAAATCACCCTTTCCGACGCCAGGATTGAAGCTTTCGGCAGAGTTTATGAAGCAAATCGAACCCAGTTTGCGACCCGCGAGACCGCCGAGGCGCTAGCCTCACTTCTAGGCGGCAAAGTATCCGACCTTTCTGAGCAGTGGGGCGCTGGCAAGGTTTCCCCGCTCTACCAGATCGATCTTTCGGGAGGGGTCTCCCTCAACGCCGGTCTTTTAGCGGACCGCTTTCAACGCCACGGGACGGCGGCAGCCATTCAAATGACACAGGAGGAAGTGGCGCATATCTTGACACCCGTGACCAACGTGGTTGCCAGTGCCGCGTTCAGGGCAAATTCCGCCTCTGTATCCCCTTCCCCGGTAGGTTCATCCGCCGCGCCTGGCTCACTGACACTGAAGGCCACCTCCGCGACGGAAAAATCTAAACTGGCCGACGCGGCAATACAGTTCGAATCTCTTTTGATGGCGCAAATCCTCAAGAGCGCGACACCGGAAGGTGAGGACGGCCTATTATCGGGTGCTGGTGACAGCTCGACCCAGTCCATTTATCAGATGGCCCTGGAGAGCTTCGCAGCAGTGCTCGGTCAGCAGGGTGGCCTTGGGCTGGCTGGCACCGTGACCGACCAGCTCAAGTTGAGCCACCCTACAACTTCCATCCGCGGCTAGCGGAGCTGGTCGCTTCGTCCCGGTAATCGAGGTACGGATTGGTGCTTGCCACCACGTTCCATTCCTCAAACGCGCTCGGCGCAGCCGACACCGGGGCACTTCCTTCGAGCGCGTTGCAGACGTCCTTCCAGTTGTCGAGTAACAAGGTTAGCGACGTTTCCACGGTGGCAAGCGTTTCGGGCTTCGCTCGTGCGTGGGCGTCGATCAAGATCGCCTGGAGGGAGCCGTAAATGCTGCGGCGTTTGCTAGTTTCAGCGGTCCCATCTGCTTTTAGACTGATGATCAACTCAGATAGGATGTCCAGCAATCGGTTTACTGCACGAGCTCTTCGCCGCACATCGTTTTCGGTCAGGGACTGGCGAATCGCCCCAATGGAGGCAACAGCCTGCTCCATCAGGATTAAGGTAAGCCCGACCGGCGACGCCGCGTAAATCCGATCCTCAAGCAATGTGGTGTTGGAGTAGGGGTTCATGGTTCCTGGTCGGTCTATGTATCGCAAATCCGGCTGAATCGTAGAGACAAAACATCCTCGGAGGGCCAGAAAAACCACGCAGACTTCTCCCTTTAGGAAAAATCCTAAGTATTCCTCTATGTCTCCTACAGTCTGTAGGCCAGCTGGTCGATGGATGTATTCACCGAGTTAAATTTGCAAGATTCTGGAGATGACGATGAGCAAGTCCTATCTATGGCTGTCTCAAAATGCACAGTGGTATCGCCGGATGGCGGATTTGCCCATGGCCGGTACTGCGGCGATCACCACGCGGCGTTTTGTGCAAAATCTGGAGAGTGACGAATATCGTTTCGCCGTTGTTCAGTTGCCGATCCCGCCGGGAGAAATCTTGGAGATAGCCCGTGCGTGGAGGGGACTTTCCGCGCCGCCTCTGTTAGTAGTGTTTGACCCGATGCAATGTCTCGGTCGCGGGGAATTTCCTGATTCGTGGCCTGCCGATTGGCATGTTTTAAGAAGCAGTTCGGAAAGTGCCGTGAAACAGGCACTTTCGGAACTGGCTAAGCCGCCGCCACTGCGGCCCTTAGAGCCCTGGCGTTCGTTGCTCATTGGCAATAGCGAATCCATGTCGCAGATCCGGGAGTTGATTGGAATGGTCGCGCCGCTGAACGCTACCGTGCTGATTACTGGGAGTACCGGGACGGGCAAGGAGGTCGCGGCACGGGCTATTCACCTCGCCAGCAAACGCGCCGACAAACCGTTCGTCGCCATCAATTGTGCTGCCCTCCCCGACACGCTCCTGGAAGCCGAGCTCTTTGGCCATACCAAGGGTGCTTTCACTGGAGCCGTCAACGTTCGGGCGGGTCTATTTGAGCAAGCCGACGGCGGGACGATTTTTCTTGACGAGATCGGAGACATGCCGATTGAGTTGCAAGTCAAGCTGCTGCGGGTGATACAGGAACGTCAGATTCTACGACTGGGGAGTTCGGAGTCGACTCCGGTGAATGTCCGTATTATCACGGCGACCAATGCGGACCTGAAAAAACTTTGCGCGGTGAAGCGATTCCGGCAGGATCTGTTTTTTCGGCTGAACGTCGTACCCGTAAAAATGCCGCTTTTGAAAGACCGCCCTGCCGATGTTGTTCCGTTGCTCGATCACTTTCTCAAAAAGACGGCCCAGGACGAGAATTTGCCCCTGAAGCGGGTCGAGCCCGAGGCGGTGTATCGATTGATCGCGTACACATGGCCTGGAAATGTTAGAGAGCTCGAGCATGCGGTTGAGCGCGCGGTAGCGATTACGGGTCCCAGGAACCTACTCCGATTCGAAGATTTTTCGCTCGACGATTCCGGCATGACGGATTCCGATATTTTCGATAGGGACATCGAGATCCCCCATTCCGGCTTCGATTTCGAACGGGCCCTCCAACAGTTTCAAATCGCGATGATCAACCGCGCCATGCGGACGGCCTGCGGGAACAAACAACGCGCCGCCACCCTTCTCGGCTTGAAGCGGACGACGATGATTTCGAAGTTCAAGGCCCTCGAATACTGCGTGTAGCGAGAACCCGATGCCGAGCCAAACGTCATTCCTGGATTCGATTTTTAAGTCGCTGCAGTGGAAATCCGCGGGTGAATTCGCTATTCCCGTCGCGGTGCTCAGCATCGTGCTGGCTCTCATTATTCCATTGCCAGGTGTGTTGTTGGATTTCATGGTTGTAATCGACATCATGCTGTCGCTCGTCGTCATGCTGGTTTCTTTGCAGATCAAGCGGCCGGTGGAATTCAATTCGTTTCCCACGCTGCTCTTGCTGCTGACACTCTTCCGCTTGGCACTCAACGTGTCTTCTTCTCGGTTAATCCTGTTGAATGGCAACTCGGGTACAGCCGCCGCCGGCCACGTGATTGAGGCTTTCGGTAATTTTGTGGTCGGCGGCAACTACATCATTGGTGCCGTAGTTTTCTTGATTTTGTGTGGAATTCAGTACATCGTCATCAACCATGGCGCAGTTCGCATCTCCGAAGTCACGGCCCGCTTCACCCTGGATGCGATGCCGGGAAAGCAAATGGCGATCGATGCCGATCTCAATGCTGGCCTGATTGACGAAGCGACGGCCAAGCAGAGACGGAAGGACTTGTCGAGTGAGGCGGAATTTTATGGTTCCATGGACGGCGCGTCGCGTTTCACCCAGCGGGACGCGATTGCTAGCCTTTTGATTACCGCGATCAACATCATTGCGGGATTTCTCATAGGCGTGTTGCAGCACGGAATGCCGCTGACCAAGGCGCTACAAACCTACACGGTACTCACCATCGGGGATGGTCTGGTGACGGTTATTCCGGCCCTCATGATCTCGGTGGCCGGTGGCCTCATTATTACGCGGGCCAACTCCGAGCTGGCGCTGGGTGCCGATGTGCAAACCCAGTTGTTCGGCGATTATCGCCCACTCCTAGTGGCCGGTTCGGCCATGATGATGCTGGCCCTGATTCCCGGCCTTCCTGCGATACCCTTCCTTCTCCTCGGTGGTTCTGTGACCGCGTTCGCCTGGCAGGAGCGCCGTCGAATTTCCGACGAAGACGTCGAGAAATTGACGAAGGCGCTAGTGTCTCCGACCGCTGAACCGGTCGAAGACCTCCTCCGAGTGGAACTGATTGCGATCGAAGTGGGAGTGGGGCTGGTGTCGTTCGTCGAGGGTGGTCCGCGGTCTCCCCTCATGCAGCGCATCGCCGGAATCCGGCGTCAACTGGCCAGCCAGCTCGGATTCATTCTGCCCTCGGTTCGGGTGACCGACAACTTGTTGCTGCGGTCTCGCGAGTACATTATTCTGCTTCGCGGGGCCGAGATTGCGCGTTTCGAACTCGCGAAGGATCAACAACTTGCGATCCCTACGGGCAAGCAACCAGCACCGGCATCCGGCAAGCCGGCGCAAGATCCAGCGTTTGGACTCAGCGCCTGGTGGATATCCAATGGCGAGGCCGACACGGTTCGCGCAGCCGGGTTTACGGTGGTCGATGACGTCAGTATTTTGAGCACCCATTTCGCCGAAATCATTCGCCGCTACGCGCATGAAATCTTCGGCCGGCAGGACGCCAAGACGTTTTGCGACCGCGTGGCGACGCAAAGTCCGAAGTTGGTAGAGGATGTGGTGCCGAAATTGCTTTCCTTGGCCAGCGTGCAACGCGTACTTCAGAATTTACTCCGAGAGCGCGTCTCCATTCGCGACGGCAGCTCGATTCTCGAAGCTCTGGGCGAGGCGGGCGCGATCACGAAAAACCCCGTGCTACTCACCGAGTATGTCCGGCAGGCCATTCGACGTTCGCTGGTCAAGTCGTTTGTTTCCCCGAAACACGAACTGCACGCCTATTTCATTGACCCCGCCATGGAGCAGCAGATTGAAGGTGCGCTCGAACACGCCGAGACGAATACCATTCTCACCTTGCACCCCGCGGTGTTGCAGGACATGGTGGCACGTGTAGCCAAGAAGATCGAAAAGCCGGCGACCTCGGTCATTGCCATCACCAGCGTTACCGCACGACATCATCTGCGTCAGATTTTGGAAGCGGAGTGGCCGCACCTAGTTGTACTCTCCCAGAACGAAGTGCCTCCGGAAATCAAAGTCCGGACACTCGGGACCATCTAAGCTTTCATGCCCCCAGGAGAATCCACAATGTGCATCAAATTCTACTTTGCCAACCGCGTCGCCGTCGCTGTCGAACTTGCTCAGCGGGAACTCGGCGAAGACGCAGTTCTGCTTTCCACCCGTCTTACGGAGGGCGAAGCCCGTGAATTTGGAAAGTATGAAGTCGTTTTTGGCATCAATGCGCCTGTCGATCCTCCCGACATGACAAGCGAGATGGGGGACTCACCCGAGGATGAATTCCTAAAACGAGAACTCGACGCCATCGGCGATAGGGCTCCGGAGTGGTCCGACGACACTCTCACCGCGGCTCCGTGGCTACGGATTACCTCTCCGGCCCCAACTCGCCTTGCTTTGCCGCGGCCGACGTCGCCCGTGTTCTTCGATCCGATCGGGCCGCCCGGCGTAATCGCCGTAGTCGGTCCGGGCGGTGCCGGTAAAACTTCCGCTTTGATGAAACTGGCGTTCATCCTTTCGGCGGTTCGGGGTGCCCGCATCCGCTGCGTTCAGTTCGACACCGACCGCCTAGCGGCAATCGAACCGATGCGGACGTTTTGTGAGATTCTCGACGTTCCGCTCCTCATGCGGAACGGAATCACCCCAAATGACCTGCGTCCTTCCTCCGCAACTGAATATGTTCTCGTTGACACACCTGGTTTTACACCAGACGACGGCGATGCGTCCGGCCGACTAGCCGAAATCCTCGGTACGCTTCCCGGCCACCGAACCTATCTGGTTGTCCCCGCTTGGTATTCGCCGACCGAACTTCCCGCGATGAGCGGTCGGTTTGCTCCGTTCGCGGCCGACCATCTGATCGTGACTCGCGCCGATGAGGTTTCGAGTGACGCCACCGTTTCGGCGTTAGCGACCTCGTGCCAATTGCCTCTCTCCTTGGTTTCGGCGAGCCGCGATGCGTCCGCGGGCTTTATCAACGCCACTCATTTGCACCAGTTGTCTCCGATGGAATCGGCGGCCTGAGGTACGGATACGCCTATGTCAACCATGCAGTGTCAGCTAACCTACGAACCGCAATCGATCGGGAACGGCGTTGATCGGGAGTCGTTAATTATTGAGCACCTGCAGCAGGTAAAGTGGATTGCCACCCGTCTGCACGAGCGAATGCCGGAGTCGACGAATCTCGAGGATTTGATCTCGATCGGGGTAATCGGCCTAATTCAGGCCGTCGATAATTTTGATGCTTCCCTTAACGTGAAGCTAAAGACCTACGCGGAGTTTAAGATCCGGGGAGCTATTCTCGATAGCGTCCGCGGGATGGATGGCATCGGCTCTCATCACCGCAAAAAAGTCAAGACTATTCAAACGGCGATTCAGACGCTGCAACACAAGCTAATGCGTCAGCCGACCGAACCGGAAATCGCCACCGCGCTCGGCATTTCACTGAGTGAATATTACGACTGGCTTATCGAAGTGCGCGGTGTCCGCATCGGCAGCCTGGATGCCGAAACACCCGAAGGCAGCAGTTTCATGAGCCTCGTCGCCGACCCGAAGGCGCACACACCCGAGCACCAAATGCAAAAGTCCGAGCTGGAGCGTCAGATTGCCGCAGCCGTCAGCTCCATGCCCAAGGCTGAACAAACCGTGCTTGACCTCTACTACGACAAAGAGTTGAATCTGCGGGAGATTGGGCAGGTTATGAATCTGCACGCTACCCGCATCCACCAGCTCAAATCGCAGGCTATCCTTCGCCTGCGAGCCCACCTCACCGAAGCCCGGCCCGGCGCATTGTCAATACTTGGCGTTTGACTCAAGTTCGCACCTGACGTTTGGAGAAGCAAGGATCAATCCGGAGAACAATATGGAAGCCTTGATGGATGTAAAACTACAGATTACTGTCTCTTTCGGACGCTCGCGGGTTTCCCTGCGTGACATTCTCGACTCGGAACCAGGAGCGTTAATCCCACTGGAACGAACCGAAGGCCAACTAGTGGAGATTCAGGTTAACCGGTCCGTTATCGGCTACGGTGAAGTGGTCGACGTTGACGGGCACTATGGCATCCGTATTCACCACCTAGCCAAGTCGCCTCTCACGGAATCCATTTAGGAAACGACATGACTCTCACGATCATCGGCCCATTCTTATTCGGTATCTTCGTCTTGATCATCTGCGCCCTCATCTGTCGATTTCTGCCGAGCTTACTGCGTAGGCGTCGACAGAAGCGAGTCAAAGCGAGAGGCCCGCGGCGTGCCGAGTCGATCCGATCCATCCGAGCCTCGCTGACAGACATCTACCACCAGTTAGAAGATTCTCCAGTGGAGGACTCCGGCCCGCAGAAGAAGTCCGCGATCGGCATTCTCTATCGCTGTGGCATACCCGGCGCTGATATCGCCGAGCAGCTTCGGTTGAGCAGAAGCGAAGTCGATCTAACGATAAAGGTCGACCGTCACAGGGTACAGCGGAAGGTTCAGGAACGTGGCGTTACCCACTCTTTATGATTTCTCCTCTACTTTGCCTCGATTTTTGCGAGGTGGGGCTAATCGATCATCACGGGGAAAAGGATTACCATGCAGATTGACACGACAACAGTAGTCGGGACGTTGACCAGCGAAGTTTCGAGGCGCAGTTCGGCGGCGTCCTCTGGGATAAGTGCACGCTCGCAGGAACATGATCGCTTCGGATCCAGCAACGGCGACACCATCCAGACGAAGGCCACGGATCTGGTGCATTTGGTTCTACAGTCTCCGGACAAGGCATCCGAAGCTCGTTTGGCGCGGCTCCAGCAGGAATACGAATCCGGCGATTACCGACCAGCGGCGCACGAAGTCGCGCGCGCCATTTTCGCTGGCATCCTGCACGGCGACTAGCGTAACCAGAGCAATGGACTACACATGACTGCAAACGAGTTATTGATCTTGCGGACCGAGATGCTCAGCATCCGGGAGATATTGACGACCTGCCCGGATGCCGCCCTATCGGAGGTGGAAAGCCGCCTCGATGCGGTCGCCGAATCGATTGCCCGCCGCCAAGGAATCGCCTCGCCTGTGGCCGCGGCATGCTTGCCGAAAGGACACGAAGTAGTGCGGGATATTCATTGCATACTCGGTGATCTCGCGGCACTCTGCGAACAAGCGGCGGAATTCTACGGTAACTGGCTCGCCACGCTTGGCTCGCTGGCGGGGGAGTATGACGGAACCGGGGTGCCGTCCTTTCCGCCGTTGCAGCAAACGCGCGTTACCGCCCGAGGCTAAGGAGCGTTGCAATGGCGAACCTACTAGCATCTCTATCGTCCCTGAGCAGCGGTTTGCGGGCGTTTGAACAGTCCCTCGGAACTTCGCAGAATAACGTGGGCAACGCTGCCACTCCGGGGTACGCCCGTCAATCGACGATCATGATCGCACTCCCATTTGACGGGGCGGGAGGACTGATCGGTGGGGTGGCCTCCGGCGGTATTCAGAGTGCCCGCGACCGATTCGCCGAGCTCGCCGTCGAACGCCAGACCTCTAACCTCGGCCAGTTCAAGGAGGCGGCGTCCTTGTTGCGCTCGCTGAACCAGATTCTCGAGTTGAGTGGGGACTCCAGCGTTCCTGCCGGTTTCAATCAACTTCTGCAGAGTTTCTCGGCCTGGAGTGTTGCGCCCCAGTCTGCCTCCGCGCGGCAGCAGGTCGTTGCCCAAGCCGACCAGTTCGCTAACTCGGTTCGTTTCGCTGCCAGCCAAATCCAAAACATGGCGGCTGAGTCCGAACACCGGCTAATTGATGTTACACACCAAATCAACACTCTCGGCCAGCGCATCGCGGCGATCAATAGCCAGCGAACCGGAGGAACGGCCACCAATTCGGCACTTGAAACGGCTCTCTACCGCACGTTGGATGAGCTGTCTTCGCTGACCACTTTCACAGTCCTAGCTGGCGAAAACGGGCAAATGAACGTCCTCTTGGGTGGCCAGACACCGCTCGCCATCGGGGGTAAGTCTTTCGCTATCAGCGGGGCGCTGGCTCCGCCGCCGGATGCCAACAGCGTAGGTGGGGTACCGGAATGGCGGTTTATGAACGCCAATGGCCAGAACATTACCGGTCAGTTCTCGGCGGGCAAAGTCCGCGCCCTGCTCGATTTACGAAACGATACGCTTCCCGGGCTCATCGGCGGCCAAGGCCAAATCGGGTCACTGAACGCGTTTGCCACAGCTGTGGCGGAAAGAATCAATGGTCTGCTCACCGCCGGTCAAGTCTCGCCCGGCACACCCCCAGTGAGCGGCGTTCGCCTATTTAGTTTTGCCAGTGTCAATCCGGCCCAAGCCGCCTCGTCGTTCCGGATCAACCAAACCCTGTCCGACAGCGAGCTTGCCGCGGGGTTAGCCGCCACGCAGACGGGGCCTCCGACGGTGGCCAACGGCGTCGCACTCGAACTGGCCGGATTACAGCTATCCAATTCGCCGCTGAACCAAATAAACGGAGTGGGCTTTCTCGCCTTCTATGGTGGAATTGCAGCGGACATAGGGTCCGGGGCACAAACGGCTTCGGATTGGGAGGACCGCTCCAACTCTTTGCTCAACCAGGCCAAAGCAATGCGCCAGGATGCCTCCGGAGTTTCCCTCGACGAAGAAGCCGCTCGTATCGTGGAACTCCAGCGCGGCTATCAGGCCATTTCTCGCGTCGTCTCCGTAATTGACCAGATGACAGATTCACTCATGGCGATGATTCGCTAGAAGGACAACGACCATGATTAACGGACTCACTCCTCGCCTAGAGAATTTCCTCCTTAACATCAGCCGGATCCAAAGTCGTGCTTCCGAAGCCCAACAGCAGGTGTCGTCGGGACTTCGACTGCGGTCTGCCGTCGACGACCCCGGAAGCGTCGACCGGCTTCTCCGTGCCGACTCCGGGTTAGCGGCGGCCGAACAGACTCAAAAGAACATGACGGTCGTGAAGGCTGAAGTTGAGGTCGGATCCAACGCGGTGCAGGCGGCGATTAAATTGATGGATGAAGCTCTCACCTTGGGCAGCCAAGCCTCCAGCGGCGCTTTCGGAACCGACAAGCGCACCATTCTCGCCGAGCAATTGGCGGGTTTGCAAGCCCGTATGGTGAACACCTCGGCCATCATCTTCAATGGCCGTTATGTCTTCAGCGGCGATCTGGATGGCACCCCTTCGTATGCCCTTAATTTGACCAATCCGAACGGGGTTGATCGCCTTGCCACTCCCACTTCGACTCTGCGAATCGCCAATTCCGACGGCACTCACATCGCCGTTGGACGCACCGCACAGGAGCTGTTCGACCGTCGTGATTCCATCGGCTCATTCGCCCCGGAAAATGTTTTCGCGGCGCTTCAAACCCTTCGTGTCGCAGTCGAATCCGGGACGGATGCCACGGTGGCATCCGCCCTCGATCAAGTGCGGACCGCGCAAAACTATCTCAATACGCAGGGTGCCGGTTACGGCTCCACGCTCACCCGCCTTACCGCGGCACAGGGTGAGGCGGCAAGTGCCCAAGCGCAGTGGAAGATCACACTCAGCGAGATTCGCGATGCTGACATCGCGTCGTCGATCCTAGAAATGCAGCAATTGCAGACACAACTAACCGCCTCCATGTCCGCACAGGCCCAATATCCACGAACCTCCCTATTCGATTACCTCAAGTAAGATTTCGCTAAAGAAAGAGGCCGAAAGTTCGATAAGAAGTCCTACCATGCATTCGATCAAATTCCAGCCGATGGAGCAGTCGAAGGAAAAGAGAATTTCCTTCGGAGCTGCTTCCGACCACGTCGAGATCACCATGCTACTTCGGGAAACGACGAGCGCTCTCGACGCCGGATGTATGTTCTCTGGCCATCGGATCCAGTTGGCCGCTCGATTACTCCACCACCTGGAGCTCAGGGTAAACGAGAAATAATCCTTTCAATCCGAAAAACCTTGCGCGGCCCCGATGGGACGACCGAGCCCTCAAAAGCACAAGCCGAGTTGAGGCTCCCGGTCAAAGGTGCACTCAGTTCGGACTCGAGCGCAATGACATCGCCCACTTGCAGACGGGCAATGTCAGCGAGCGCGATACTGTTTCCTTCCAGCTTCACCTCGAAATCCAACATCACTCCGCCGAGTTTTTCCAGCCGACGTTTTCTCGCGGCACGGGAAGCCGAACCGGTTACCGTATGGGAGGCGACCGCATCGGAAGCACTAAAATATGCCGATTCAAAGGGTGCCATCGCCAGGAACGCGCTGCAAATGCCGTCGGCGAAGGTGATCTGAAACTTTGCGAAAGAAGTTCGTCCTTCCGGACCCATAGATTGCTCCAGTTGACGGTTGGGGATGATCCCAAAGGAGGCGTCCGGAGTGCCCTTGTCGTTGCCAACGGCGGGAGGTGGAAACAGAACGTGTGCGGTTTTGAAGATCAGATCCTGTAGAAACTGACACTCCAATTCGCTCACGTCGCGGGAGATTGGCACGGCCTTCTGGACGGAGCCGCCGAGGAGGCACTCCAAGAGCAGGCCAGCTGCGACAGGCTCAAACCAGATGGCGCTAAACCCTCCATTGGCAGCCTCCGTGCGATATCCTGTCACTCCGCCTGAACCTCTCCGTTCGAGCACTTCGCCCCACCGAACAGTGCCCGACTCCCCCATCTTGACCGCGATATCGCCTCCCAGTCCGAAGGAAAGCAATTCTTCCAACGCCCCGCAGGCACCGGCCATTTTTGAACGCCACTCTTCCTCCGTCCGGGAGTCGCCCGCCGAGAGACGATCCGCGTTAGGAACACGCGCAAATACGCCGTCGCCGCCGACCGGCAACGGTTCCGCAGAGCCATTTTCCGACACTTCAAATTCCGACAGACTAGCCATGCGTTTAGAATCCCCGACGTCCCTTTACTAATCGGCTGCCCCGTCCGTTCACTTTAGCGTCGCAAACTACTTCTTCTCCCTAAACAAAATCACACCTTATTGCGATATGGAGACCCAGCTTCAAGAAAAACCAATGATCCATCTTACCCGGCTAAACCAAAACGCGCTGGTTGTGAACTCAGACCTGATCGAGCATATAGAGACGACACCGGACACCTTACTCTCGCTGACCACCGGGCAGAAGTTCGTTGTGCAGGAGTCGGTTGACGAAGTCGTTCGCCGGGTTGTCGCCTTCCGGCGCTCCATTCTAGCGGGCAACGTCATGGGCCAGGATTAGGCGGACGGAGGAACGAAAAATGGCGAGGGCAGAAGGGAAGAGCAAAAAGGGCGGAAGGAAGATCGACTTCGCTACAGTCGGAGGGGTGTTGGTGGCCCTCGGTGCCATCGTGGGAGGGTTGATCCTGGAAGGCGGTAAGATCTCCGATATTACACAGGTGACCGCGGCACTAATCGTCATCGGAGGCACGCTGGGTGCCGTGATGGTCAACACCCCTATGTCTGTATTGATCGGTGGGCTCAAGAAGCTACCGGACTTGTTTCTGGAAGCCACTCATGATTCGGCGGAAACGATCGATGTAATTGTTACGCTCTCCGGCACCGCGCGGAAAGGTGGTATTGTTTCGCTGGAATCGGACGTGGATCAACTCCAGGATCCCTTCCTAAAGAAAGCGCTTTCACTCGCCGTTGACGGTACGGATCTCTTAGAGATTCGCAAGATGATGGAATTCGAAATCATCGCTGAAGAAGAGCACTCCGAGGCCGAGGCGAAGGTGTACGAATCCGCAGGCGGCTATGCTCCAACCATCGGAATCATCGGTGCGGTGCTGGGGCTCATTCAAGTGATGAAGCATCTGGAGAACATTGATGAAGTCGGTCATGGCATCGCGGTCGCGTTCGTGGCGACCGTCTATGGTGTCGCCGCGGCGAATATTTTCTTCCTGCCCGCGGCGAATAAACTAAAGGCGCGGGCCTCTCATTCGGTCCGAATGAAAGAAATGGCGCTAGAAGGAGTGTGTAGTTTGGCAGAAGGGATGAATCCCAAGCTGATTCGAATGAAACTGGAAGGCATTGTAAAAACATCGCACGTCAAAGCGGCCACAAAAGGGAAAGAGGGGGCTGCCGGCGGCGGGCCTGCGACCGCGGAGAACTAGTTTTCCAATGCGCCGACGCTACAAACATGCCGCGCATGAGAATCACGAGCGATGGCTCATTTCATACGCCGACTTTATCACGCTCCTTTTCGCCTTTTTTGTTGTCATGTTCGCCTCGTCCCAGACCGACAAGACGAAGGCTAGGCAAATTTCCGAGTCCGTCACCAAGGCTCTCGAAGAGAGTTCTATCTCCCACGCCGCTGCGGCAGTAGTCAAAGTACTGGGCGGAACAGTGGACGACAAAGGCCAAGGAAATGCGCAGATGAAGGGACCTGGCGGTGCGCAAAAGGCCGCCAAGGAAACGCCACCCGATCAGGTTGTTGAACTTCTGCCCTCCTTGAAACTGCTTTCGAAAGAGCTGGAGCGAGAGATTGCTTCCGGCAAAGTGGAAGTTACCCTGGAAGCCCGGGGCCTCATAATCAGCCTGAAGGAGGCTATCCTCTATGCGAGCGGCAGTAATGAATTGGAGGATGCTGGGATACCTGTAATCAAAAAGGTCGCCGCCGCCGTACGCGCGGTTCCGAATCCGATTCGCCTGGAAGGTCATACCGACTCGATACCCATCCACACGGCCCGTTTCCACAATAACTGGGAGTTATCGTCCGCCCGCGCCGTCAGCATGTTGGAGATTTTAGAAGTTGAGTTCGATGTGCCGGCTGGTCGCATGGCAGTGGTTGGGTATGCCGATACTGTGCCCATCGGAGATAACGGAAAGCCGGAGGGTAGGGCGAGGAATCGGCGAGTAGACGTTGCCATCTTAAGTCAAATAGGCCTTCAGGCGTCACCGAAGCCCACGGTGGGCGGAAGCCACGACCCCAGCGCCAGAAAGAAGGCCGACTAGTTTCAGAGACCCTGTCCAGGAGGCTTCCCAATAGGTGATGAACGTCGCTGTGACGGCCACGAGGGCAGAGGGGCTGGGTCTAACCGGCAAGGTCTGCTAACAGAAAATCACCCAGCCGCATTTCGTCCGGTCGTACGTTTCGAAGCGTAGCTCTATTTTTCCGAATCCTCGATTTGTCACTCTAAAAGTCGCAATTTGTTTCGAGATAGTAGGCGTTCCCAAAAAGAAAACCTGATTGCTCCGAAAGCGAGAGCCAGGAAATTAAAACCAACCCTTTCGGAGGAGAAACATCATGTCGTATTCAATTCAGACCAATGTGAGCTCGATCATGGCTCAGGAAAACCTGCGGGTTAACGGCGACTTTCAGAGCCGTACGATTAACCGCCTGACCTCGGGTTATCGCATCAACTCGTCCGGTGACGACGCTGCCGGCTTGGCTGTCGCCAATAAGCTCCGCAGCGGCAACGCCGAACTTCAGCAGGGTGTTCGCAATGCCAACGACGGCATCAGCACCCTTCAGATCATCGACGGCGGCCTGAACAATATCTCCAAGATCCTGGACCGCTTGAAGACCCTCGCCACTCAGTCGGCTTCCGCCACCTTCGGTGGTGACCGCACGACGGTCGACAACGAATTTCAAACCCTGCTCGGCGAAATTGATCGCCAGTCCGCTAGTATCGGACTCAACACGGGCGGTGCGAGTGCGGTCTCGCTCAGTGTCTACATTGGCGGCGGAAACAACCAAGCGAACTCGAAAGTGACGGTTGATCTGAGTGCGGCGCAGTCCGACTCGGCCGGCTTGGGCCTCGCGAGCATCGCAGTCCTCACCGGGGCAGGCGCACTTTCAGCGCTCACCGCCATTGATGCGGCAACCGCAACGCTCGGCCAATCCCAGGGCTCTGTCGGTATTGGCCAGAGCAACCTGGAGTACGCTGTTCAGTTGGCGCAGTCGCAGATATCCGGCTTCTCCGCCGCCGAGTCCCGCATTCGCGACGCCGATATTGCCGCTGAAGCCGGCAACCTTAGCAAGTCCCAGACCCTACAGCAGGCTTCGGTGGCGGCGATGTCCCAAGCCAATTCTGCTCCGCAGGCCCTGCTCGCGCTTTTCCGCGGCTAACCCTAAACCTCTCGGTGAATCGGGCCGATCTTACTAGAGCGGCTCGATTCTATTTTTCTTGATTGGGAGAAGCCTGTGGCGACTAAAAGCGCAACCTTTACCGGAACCAGTCAGTACTCGGCTGACTTCACTCAGATTATCAATCGCGCGGTCGCAATCGCCTCGTTGCCGATTTCTCAATTGAATAATCAGAAGAACGCAATGAGTTCCCAGTCCAGCGCGATCAAGTCGATGCAGGATCAGTTCGGCAAGCTGGGCGGCGCAATTACGAATCTTGGCTCATCTCTGGGCGCGAAAACGCTTGAAGGAACGGCGGACGACAGCAGCATTCTCAAGCCAACTATCAACAGCGGAGCACTGCCCGGCACGTACACGGTCAATGTTATCAGCGCCGGATCGAGAACGCAGACTCTGAGCAAGGACAGCCTTGCGGTTGTGTCCGATCCCTATACACAATCGATCAGCACCTCCAGCACATTTACCTTGGCCGTCAACGGCGTCGATACGGCGATATCGCCGGCCACCAACAACCTCGGCGACCTCGCCAAGGCGATCAATTCCTCCGGAGCCGGGGTCGTCGCGAATATCATCAACATTGGCGGTAGCGCCAGCCCCGACTATCGAATTTCGCTGCAGAGCGCAAAGCTGGGCGCGGTCGCCGTTGCCCTCAACGACGGCTCGCAAAACGTCCTCGACACGCTCACCACCGGAACTCTCGCCTCCTACACGATCAATGGACTGCCCACCAGACCGATCGAGTCCGACTTGCGACGTGTCACGGTCGGCTTGGGCGTGACGGTGGATATGATTCGGTCTGGCACCGCAACGGTGACGGTCCAGCAAACAGGCGACTCGATTGAGGAGGCACTTAAAGGATTTGTGCTTTCTTTTAACGACGCTGCGGGCGAAATCGACAAGCATCACGGTGCCGACGCCGGTGCGCTCAAAGGGAACTCGCTGTTATCTTCTCTCACCCAGGAATTACGGAACATCACGACGTTTAACTCCGGCAGCGGAGTCTTCGCCCGACTGGCGGACATCGGAATTACGGCTGACAAAAATGGCCGCCTGCAGTTTGACAGTGAAATGTTTCAATCTGCGTCCGCAAACGGGATCCAAGGAATCCTTACCATGCTGGGCTCTGAATCGGCGACCGGATTCTTGAAAACGGCTGCCGCTGTCATGAATCGTCTCCACGACGCATCGACGGGCTTTTTCCCCGGCGCATTAGACCGATTGACCAAGCAAATTTCGCGGCAGGATGACCTCATCGCCGAGAACCAGGATCGCGTTGACCTGATGCGAGATACGCTCACGGCGAAAATGGCCGTTGCCGACGCTTTGATCGCCGGGCTTGAACAACAGGCTACCTTTTTCAACACGATGTTTTCGGCCCAATTAAATGCAAAAAACGGGTAGTTCATCTCCACTCGAGGAGTTGCATTCCGCACAAAATGTGCTGTACGATGCGATCGCCGCAGAGGACCTCTCGCTTGCCGTCGCGAGCCTCCCGCAATTCGAAGTAGCGCTTCGTCGGGCCCTGGATACGGCGGAAAGCGGAAGGGAATTGTGGCTGGAAACCGATCGTTACCTGCAATCCTGTCTGTGCATCGCTCGTTTACACCGGCAGGCGGCGCGCGACGAATACTCCCGTCTGTTCGACGCCAATTCGTTCCGAACCGAAGACCGCGCCGTAGGAACCTGGGGCCTGAGCGGCTAATACATACAACCTGAACCTTGGCGACGCCTTAGCCAATAGCTATCCGTGGCCCAGTTGTGCTGACCGCCCCCGGCATTTAATTCGATGTTGCGGTTGCCGAACATTCTTCCTCTGGCACGACCGTTGATCTTTGGAAGGAAGGATTTTGCGCAAAGATGAGGATCTTCGACGGCCGACATGGCCGACCCGATGGCTAGGGTCGTGGAAGGGACCCTTCCCGCCAATCAGCATTCCACGATCCACCATATTTGAAAGTCTCACAAGCGGACGCTTCAAGCGCCACCGCGGGCAGTGCTTCTTATTTTTTACGCGTTCTCCTGATTGGGTCCGCTGGGACAGTTCGGCTTCGGTTCGCCATCGACAACTACGGAGCCGTCCACTACGAGTTTGTGGGGATCTGGCCGAAGCGTACTCTGTTTTGGTTCTGCGTGAATATTATGAGGTTGAAAAACAGGAGGAAGAGAGAAGATTCCGCCCTGCGGGCGGGGATTTGTAAGGCATGGGGGGCTATCGATTCGATACTCCCTGCCGGCGCGCGGCTGGTGGTTTCTTGGGCCAAGACCAAAAACCCCCTGAATCGGCACGGTGCGAGAGCCCTATGACGGGCGCGAACTCGTCTTGGGAGGGTGAGCGTCGCCGGAAGTCCAAATGCGGAGGTCCGCATCAATGCAGACCTCCGGTTGGATGGCAGTTCGTAACGTCGATCCGCTTTCCTCCGATTTCATTTGATCCAATACAACTCGAAATCGTCGAAATCTCGACGGTAGCGTCTTACGTTCGACGATTCGCTGGGCAAATCCCCCTGTCTTTTCAGTAGTTTTCGGCTTGGCCGTTGTCTTGCATAAGTGTTGGTGTCATGTTTCAACGTGTAGCCGCAAACTTCGAGAAATATCTGAATGTTTTGAGCGTACGCCAGAAGGCGGTCGCTTCAAACATCGCGAATGGGGACACGCCCGGCTATCAGACGAGCGACGTCAACTTCCAGTCTGAGTTCCAGAACGCACTGAACGGACAGGCAGCTCAAACGCAACCGGTCGAAAACTTGCTTTCAAAGCCAGACGGGAACAATGTCGACCTCGACCGGGAAGCCCGGATGTTAGCGGAAACGGCGATTCGCTTTCAGATGGTCACCCAATTGGCCCGCGGCGAGATTCGTTCTATCCGTAGCGCGATTCAGGACGGGAGGCAGGCATGAGCCTCTTTAGCCTCCTCTCAGTAAGTACATCGGCGATGCGTGCGCAGCGCACACGCGCCGAAGTAATTGTTCAAAATCTCGCGAACGCAGAGACCACCAGAACAGCGGATGGCGGACCCTACAGGCGGAAGTGGGTTGTATTTCAACCCGATGCACAGGGTTCTCCGTTCGCGCGCGTTCTGGCGGATGTAAACCAGCCTCAGGGTGTTCGCGTTTCTGAAGTGGTCGATGATGCTCGCAAACCCGAAAAACGCTACCTGCCTGGTCATCCCGATGCGGACAGTGAGGGTTACGTCCTGTTTCCCGGCGGAAACATCGTCGAAGACATGGTGGAACTGATGAACGCGACGCGGAGCCACCAAGCGAATATAGCCGCCATGTCCGCCGTCAAAGACATGATCCAGAAGTCGATAGACCTTCTCCGTTAAGGACAGCGCTCATGATCAACTCCATTGGCCCCCAGATTCCTATCACTCCGCCCTCTCCTTCCACGTCCGGTAGCGGAAGGAGCCAAACGGCATTTGTCCAAGCGTTAAAGAGTGCGGTCGATCACGTCGAGATTTCCGGCAAGGCGGCGGCCAAATCGGTCGAAGCATTCCTAGAGGGGGAGACGGAAGACATTCACACGGTCGGTCTCGCCAACCAACGCGCTGAACTTGAGTTCGACATGCTACTCCAGGTACGCAACAAGGTAGTGCAGGCGTACCAAGAAATTATGCGGATGCCGCTCTAGCTGAGAACGCACCATGCCGTCGTTCATTGAACAGACCACCAACTTAGTCAACTCCATTTCACCTCGCCGCCGTGTAGCCCTAGTTGGGATAGTCCTGGCGGCGGGCATTGGAATCCAGCAATTTGTGCAATGGCAGAAGGATCGTGGATTCAAACCGATCTATTCCGGCCTCGGCTCGGAAGACGCCGGACAGGTGGTGCAGAAGCTGAAAGAATCGGGAGTAGAGTATCGCCTTGCCGAAGGAGGAGGTGCCATTCTTGTCCCGGAAGCCCGCGTGGCCGAACTCCGCCTGGAGATGGCTAACGCCGGCCTCCCCAGAAGCGGACGAATCGGCTTCGAACTATTCGACAAAACGACGTTTGGGGCCACCGACTTCGCCGAGCACATCAACTTCCGGCGCGCCGTTGAAGGCGAACTGGAACGGTCCGTGATGTCGATTGGTGAGGTCGAACAGGCACGCGTGCACGTCTCCTTTGCCAAGGATTCGATCTACGCCGAATCCCGCCAGCCCGCTAAGGCCAGTGTCCTGGTGAAACTTCGGACCGGGTTCTCTCTCCCCCCCCAAAGCGTCCTCGCCATCACCTATCTTTTGTCGAGCGCCGTTGAAGGATTAAGCCCGGACCAGGTCTCGGTTCTCGATATGCGAGGACGCTTGCTCAGCAAGCCTAAGCGGATGGGCCCCTCCGGTGCGCAGGATGCTTCGGATGCAACGATGGAGCACCAACAGCAGATTGAAAAAGACCTACTCGATAAGATTCAACTCACACTGGGCCCGCTGCTTGGCGAAGACAAGTTTCGTGCGGCCGTCTCCGTCGAGTGCGAACTGACTAGCGGCGAGCAGAGCGAAGAAATTTATGATCCAACGAAATCAGTGATGCTCACCTCCCAATCCGCAGTTGACTCGGCGCCATCCAGTCCGGCCGGTGGTCCCGTTTCCAGCGTTACCGCGAAAGAAGCAGCGAGCGCTCCGCGGTCCAGCGGCGGAACGGGACGCAAAACGGAAAACATCACCTTTCAAACCAGTCGCACCGTCCGGCGAACTACTTTGCCACAGGGTGGCGTGAAGAATATATCGATTTCTGTGCTGCTCGACCAGGGTGTCAAGTGGGAGAAGACGTCTAGCGGACTGCAGAAGGTCTTTGTACCGCCCAGCGCGAATGCGTTGAAGGTCATTCGAGAACTCGTCGCCGGTGTGTCCGGAATGAAGAAGGAACGCGGAGATCAACTGATCGTCGAATCGCTTCCGTTTGAGTCCACCATTAACGCCGAGCCCCCGGAGAAGACCGACAAGTCAGCCCCCGCGAACTCTTTGATGGGCATCGTGATCGGCGGCCAACCCCTCGAACAGCTTGTCCGAGAACCCAAATGGTTGGCGGTGGCCGGTGGATTGAGCCTGGTCGTACTCGCCGCTTTTGCGGCTCTCATTTTCCGGGCGCGGAAACGAAAGGCCAAAATGAAGGCGACCTTGGCGGCAGCAGCCCTTGCCCGTGGCAGCGTCAGCAAGGTGAGCGCTCTCCCGGGCACTTCGTACTCGCAAACGGAAGCCGACGCCCTGGAAGCCCGGAAGTCGGAACTCCTTCTCGCTGCTGGCATGGATCGTCAGGCCATGCTTGAAAATATCCGGCGGGAAGTATTTGTGAATCCGGCGGCATTTGCCGGTATCGTACACGACTGGTTAGCCGATTCCGGAGGAAAATAGATGGCGGGAGCGGCTGTGGCAAGAGTAGCGCTGAGCGGTGTGGAAAAAACCGCGGTCCTTTTGATGGCGATCGGAGAGGAAGCTGGGGCACAGGTCATGAGGAATCTCCCTCGGGACCAGGTTTTGCGCGTAGTCGCCGCGATCTCCGATCTCGGTACGATCCGCCGCACGGAGATCGATGCCGTTCTCGCGGAAGCCTGGGAGCTTTCTCAACAACGCCAAGGTGAACTTCGCGGAGATCCTGCCTATCTCCGGCGGGTGCTGGAGGGTGCATTCGACGCTGAGTCCGTCGGTGCGATTCTCGTCAATGAACCCGAAGCCGAGGTCCGACCAAAGAGTGTCGCTTCGCTCGACAATGCCGATTCCAAGCGTCTCCTGCGTCTTCTCAGGTCGGAACACCCGCAGGCGGTAGCCATTCTGCTGGGTCAAATGAAGCGCATTCAGGCCGCCGAATTGCTTGGCGCATTACCAGTGTCCATGCGTGCTGACGTTGCCCTCCGGATGGCTAGGTTGCAACAGATCCCGATGCAGGTCGTTGACAAAGTTGCAGGGGAACTCAGTCGCCGTCTCGGACAGTCCATTCCTGAATCGACCGTGAAATATCGAGGTACCCACGCCATCGCTGACCTCGTCAACTCCATGGATCCACAGATCGCCGAAGAGACTCTCCAGGCGATTGGGGAGGCGGATCCCGAACTTTCTGACGTGGTCCGGGATCTACTGTTTGTCTTTGAAGACCTTGTGCAAATCGATACCACGGCGATTCGCGAAATCGTCTCCCGAGCTGACCGCCGCCTCTTAACTGTCGCGCTCAAAGGAACTAGCGACCGCCTCAAGGAGCACATCCTCAAGACCATGTCCCAGCGTGGCGGGGCAACGCTCCAGGAAGACATGGGGGCCATGGGGCCGGTAAAAGTCAAAGAAGTCATGGATGCGCAAAAGGCGATTCTCGCTATCCTCCGGAAGCTCGAGGCGGAAGGGGCCGTTTCCACGCGCGGTTCCGAGCAGCAGTATGTCGAGTAAAATCATCCGCGGCAAAAACGCTTCCATTTTCAGCGCAATCTTCGATGCGCCGTACCGCAGCTACCCGCCTCCTCCCGCGCGTACAGAGTGGGGATTGAGCGACTCCGGGGATCATCAGAGGGCGACTGAGGACGAAGATGCTGCCCGTGAGGCTGCACTTGTCGATGCTTTGGAACGTGGCCGACAGGAGGGTCGCCTCGCTGCTGCCGCCGAGCACGCTAGCGCCGCTGAATCCCTGATCGCGCAAGTGGCCAAAACGGCGGCCCACCTCGCCAGCGAGGCCCCACGGCTGCGTCGCAACGCCGAGTCCGACGTCGTTCGCCTAGCTCTCGCCATCGCCAAACGGGTCATTCATCGAGAAATCTCACTGGATCAGCAAGCCATTCAAGGTTTAGTCCGCGTTGCGATTGATCGCCTGAATAGTCGCGAAATTGTTCGCGTCCGTACTCATCCCTCCCATCGTGACGCCGTCGGTCACGTCCTGGAGTCGGCGCGCTTGGCAAGCCACGTTGAATTGAGCACCGACAGTTCGTTTACAGTCGGCGACCTGATCTTCGAAACCTCGTATGGTGAATTAGACGCGTCAATAGAATCGCAATTCAAGGAGATTGAACTTGGAATCGCTGACCGCCTCGGACGATAACTCGACGGGCAGCAGACCGCTCAACCTCAGTCGGTACTTCGCGGACCTCGCTGCCCACGATCTGCTACATTGGGTCGGCCATGTGCGAGAGATGGTAGGGCTCCTCATCGAATCGGAGGGGCCCGCGGCGGCCCTGGGCGACTTTTGCGAAGTGCGGACAAATTCCGGAAACCGAATTCGCTGCCAGGTCGTCGGCTTTCGCGACGGCCGCGTGCTCTCCTTGCCGCTCGATGAACCCGTTGGACTTCAACTCGGAAATCGCGTCGTAGCCCGCAAACAGGCGGCACAGATAGGTATCAGTGACGCTTTTATAGGCCGCGTAATTGATGGGTTCGGAAAACCGATGGATGGGGGAGAGCCGATTATTGCCGACGCATTCTATGATCTCTGTGCCATACCGCCCAACCCATTGTCTCGGAAACGGATTTCCCGGCCGCTCGAAACCGGTGTTCGCGTCATTGACTCTCTTCTTCCGCTTGGCGTCGGACAGCGCGTCGGCCTGTTCGGAGGGAGCGGCGTTGGAAAAAGCACGCTGCTCAGCACACTCTGCCGGAACCATTCCGCCGACGTCAACGTAATCGCACTTATCGGGGAACGGAATCGCGAAGTTCGGGAGTTCATCGAAAACGACCTCGGCGAAGAAGGGATGAAGCGATCCATTGTCGTCGTCGCCACTTCCGATCAACCCGCTCCGTTACGTGTCCGAGCCGCCTTCGTTGCGATGGCAATTGCGGAATATTTTCGCGACCTCGGTAAAGACGCGCTGCTCGTCATGGATTCGGTCACGCGGTTCGCCATGGCGCAACGGGAGATTGGCCTTGCATCCGGAGAGCCTCCGAGCCAGAAGGGGTACACTCCGTCTGTTTTCGCGCTGCTGCCCAAGCTATGTGAGCGAGCCGGAAGTTTCGAAAAAGGATCCATCACCGGTATCTTTACCGTCTTGGTTGAAGGCGACGACTTCAATGAGCCGATCTGCGACGCGGTTCGCGGCATTCTCGATGGGCACCTGATTCTTTCGCGTAAACTGCAGGCCCACGGACACTATCCGTGCATCGATCCGCTGCATTCAATCAGTCGTCTCGCAACTGCCCTCATGACGCCCGAACACTCCCGTATGGCGCAGACCCTGCGGGAATCGCTTGCCCTCTACAGCCAGTCAGAAGACTTAATTCAACTCGGTGCGCACATCGAAGGCAAGAACCGAAAACTCGATGCCAGCATTCAATGGCGCGACCTCATCAACCAGTTTCTACGGCAGGAAACGACCACTGTGTCCTCTTGGCAGCAGACACTGAGTCAGATGGGTGAATTAGTGGGGCATCTTGCTCCGAAATGATAATTCCACAACGAGGTTTCATGAAACAATTCAGTTTTAAACTGGACACGGCCCTCAAGTGGCGATCCGCTCAGAAGAAGACCCAGGAAGTTCTGCTGCAGACTCTCTACAGGGATCAGGAGTTAGTAGGAAAGCAGCTTCTCACCTTGCTGGCCGAGTACCGGCGCGCGGAGGAGACGGCGAGGTTCAGTACCAGTTGTGGCGGGGCTACACTCGCCGCTCTTTCCCGGTATCGCCTGGCTTACATGAAGGTCTCGGCGAACCTGACAATGCGGTTCAATCAACTCGCAATTTCCATCGAAAAACAGAAGTCGGCGCTGCGCAACGCGACCAGAGATTATGAACTATTAGTAAAGCTCGAGGATAGAGAATTTCGGCAATGGGAGACGGATTATCATCGCCGCGTCGAGTCTGACGCGGCGGAGGCATTTCTCATGCGCTGGCAACGGAAATAGCGAGATCCGGAAACGGCGTGCCTCACTGACAGAGCAGTAGACCGAACTACAAGCACTGAGGTCGAAAGACGGCGCCTTAAGTAGCCAGTGCGCCGTATGTGCAACTATTGGACCAGTGTGCCGGCCTGCTTCCGGCTTCTCAATTTCTCGGCGTACATCAGTTGATCCGCTCGTGGTGTGCTTCAAACAGATTGACGGTTATTGAGTACCACCCGTGCTCGCATGACTTTAGCGAGGATGTCTTGAGCTTTAGCGGTCCAGATGAAGGGTTTCGGTGCCTCGTTATGTTGGTCGACGTACTCGTCGAGCGCTTGGATCAATTCGAGGACGCTCCGGAACACGCCTCTCCTCAACCGTTCTCGGTTAGGTCACGGAAAAACCGTTCGACCCTGTTTAGCCACGAGGCGCTCGTCGGAGTGAAGTGAACGTGGAAACGCGGATGCCGCTTCAGCCAACGCTGAACCTTTTGAACCCGCTCGGGGGACCCTTTGCCGCTTCGGCGCGAAGCAGCGATAGGTCAGCCAAACAAACAAGTTGAGTACCGCCGGCGCGCACGCCAAGACCTTCACTGCCTCAAGGTCGGCCGGAATTGGATGCTCTGATATTTCCCGATAGAATTCATCGCTGATTGCACCAAATCTGCGCTTCGGAAAGGAAGTTGAACCGACTCCGGTGGATCACCTTAGCGGCAAATCGGTGCGATTCCGTCCCGAAGAAGATCGTCGCGCCGAAGATGCGTTCAAACGCAGAAACCAATCGTCGGTATTCCTTGCCGCCCGTTGATAGGCCGAAGGTATCCAGCAGCTCCGCTGCTGACTCGAAGCGCACAATACGGCTTTGCTGCCGGATCGCTAGGGTTGCCAAGAAATAGGCACAAGGCGATCCTGCCCAAACGGCAAGCCAAATTCCGGGTGACCGGTAATCTGAAGGGTGAAGTGTCCGTTTCGACGCTCAAAAAGAAGCTGGTCGGCGGGTGGCCGGCGAATCGGGAGTCCGCAAAGCACGAACGGTCGCGCGGTGAAACCAAGTGTCTGGGTCGAGGAGCCCCTCTTTTCACGAACTCGACAGATGCCCTCAGCGTTCTTCAGCTTCTGCTTATAAACAACAAATTCGCCGAAGTCGCGGGCAAGAACTTACCCTGCATGCTCCAGCGTGCCCCTCGGTTGCCCACAAAGCTGCCTCAAACGTGCAAGAATCCAAAATCAACCCAAAATTGGCGACAGTCGGCTGTTTTTGATGCTTTTGGGGGGTGCTGGCCGGAACGGCCTAAGGTGTTGAAACCAAACCAACTAGGAGTTGGTTGCGGGGGCATGATTTGAACATGCGACCTTTGGGTTATGAGCCCAACGAGCTACCAGGCTGCTCCACCCCGCATTTGTATAATACCAACTCCTGTTACCGTTTGGCAACAACTGTTCCTACCAAAGATCACATTGCTTGCCGATTGGCCGCACCATCGCGTCCCCAGCCTTGCACTGGAACGCTTGGTGGAACTCCGGCATGTTCTGCAACGTCCCAATCGCCCGGAAACGCCCCAGCGGATGCGGATCCGTCGTCAACCGCAACCGCTTCGCCTCTGGGCGCAACTGCGTCGCCCAAACTCGCGCAAAAGCCAGAAAAAACCGCTGATCACCTGTATACCCATCAATCACCGGCGCCTCCCTCCCCCCCAACGCCCGCTTATACCCGCGGTACGCCAACTTCAATCCACCCAAATCGCCCAACGCCTCCCCGACCACCAGCCGACCGTTGTGCCGTAACCCCTCCCCCACATCCAACGTGTTGAATTGATTGATCACACACTCCGCCCGCGCCTCAAATTTCTTCCTATCCTCCGGTGTCCACCAGTTCCGCAAATCCCCGCTCGCCGCAAACTTCGAACCCTGATCGTCAAACCCATGGCCCATCTCGTGCCCAATCACCGCCCCAATCGCCCCATAGTTCACCGCATCGTCCGCCTCCAAGTCAAACATCGGTGGCTGCAAAATCCCCGCCGGAAACGCAATCTCGTTCTTCAGCGGATTGTAGTAGGCATTCACCGTCGGAGGCGTCATTCCCCAATCATTTCGGTCGAGCGGCTTCCCGATCTTCCCCAAGTTGTATGACCGCGAGAACTTACTCGCCGACTCGATACTCCCAAACAAATTCCCCCGGTCAATCTTCACCGTCCGATAATTCTGCCACCGATCCGCGAACCCGATTTTCGCCTGAAACGCATTCAACTTCTCTATTGCCGCCTTCTTCGTCTCCGCTTCCATCCACGCCGATCCATCCAACTGCATCCGTAAAGTCACCCGCAGATTCTCCACGAGCTCCATCATCCGCGTTTTCGCCACCTGCGGAAAGTGCTTCTTCACAAATGCTTCTCCCAAAGCATCTCCTAACGTAGAGTCCACCAACCCCGTGCAGGTCTTCCAACGAGGTTCCTGCTCCTTCACCCCTGCCAACACCGTGCTTTGAAACCGAAAACTTTCATCCACAAACGCCTTCGACAAAAACGGTGCCGCGGCAGCAATCGTCTTCCAACGCATCCATATCTGCCACGTACGCAACGGCGTCGCCGTGAACTCCTTCTCCACCGCCCGTAAATAAGCGGGCTCGCTGACAATCACCTGCGTCGATTCCGGAATCCCCAGCGACAGAAACGCCGCTTTCCAATCAAACGACGGCATCAACTCCATCGTCCCCCGCAGTCCCAACGCGTTGTAGGTGGCATTCGGATCCCGCCGCTGCACCAGCGTCAGCCGAGGCTGCGCCAGCTTTGTCTCAAACTCCAAAATCAGCTTCGCTTGCGCCGTCGCCTCGCCGACCGCCGCCCCCCCTAACGTCATCATCTTCGTCACCGTGGCCAAAAATTCCGCCCGGATGTTCTTCGTCCGCTCGTCATCCCTGAAGTAGAAATCCCGGTCAGGCAACGAAAGACCCGCCGCCCCCACACTCGCCACCGTCTCCGCCGAGTTCTTTGCGTCCTGCCGACCAAAAATGATCACCGGGCCGAATGGCGAATTTTTCTGCAAGGTCACGAGCAGAGCCAGCATCTCCTTCACGGTCCCAACCTTCGCAATCTGCCCCAACTCGCCCGCCAACGGTTTCATCCCCTGTGCCTCCACCATCGCCGTGTCCATACACGCCCCGTAAAGGTCACCGATCTTGCGCTCTGCGCTCCCCGCCGGGGCCTTACTCGCCGCCGCGCCCTCCAGCAAAACCTTCAAGCGCTCCTGGTTGCCCTCGCGCACCACCGCCATGGTCCCCCATCCCGATTGGCTCGCCGGAATCGGATGGTTATCGATCCAGACCCCGTTCGCAAACCGCCAGAAATCGTCGCACGGCTTACAGGTCGCATCGATCCCAGCTACATCAATACCGCTTTTCTTCTGCGCCGGTAAGCTCTGAATCAGCAGCGTGGTCACCACGCTTAAGTGGAGGAGTTGTCGGAGATTCACAATTCCGAGTTAAGCACAAAAGCCTACCCGTTATCGGCCACTTTCACCATTAATTTACCGCGGTTTGCCCCAATGAACAGCCGATCCAAAGCCGTCGGGGCATTTTCCAATCCCACCACAACATCGGTCGCAAATGTAAGCTTCCCTGTTGCCACCCACTCCCCCAACTTCCCAAACGCTTCTCCCGCCCGGCCCAAATAATCCAGGACGATAAATCCCTCTATCCGACCCCGCTGCATCAACACGTTCACCAAATTCCTCGGCCCTTCTGGAACCACCGTCGCGTTGTATTGTGAAATCATTCCACACAAAACCACGCGCCCGCGCAGAGCCAACCTCGCCAAACAATCGTCCATGATCTCTCCGCCCACGTTCTCGAAATCCACGTCGATCCCGTCCGGGCACAACTCCCGCAACCGCTTGCCCACCTTCTCGTTCTTATAGTCAATCGCCGCGTCGAACCCCAACTCCTCCACAATCCATTTACATTTCTCCGGCCCGCCCGCAATCCCCACCACTCGCATCCCCAAAATCTTCCCAATCTGACCCACCAGCGAACCCACCGCTCCCGCCGCCGCCGATACCACCAGCGTCTCCCCCGCCTTGGCCTGTCCCACTTCCAATAACCCAAAATAGGCCGTCAACCCGATATGGCCAAACACCCCAAACCACTGCTCCGGAGTGACTCCCTTCGGCAGCAAGTTCAACGCCGCCCCTGGCAATACCGCCTGTTCCTGCCAACCCATCATCCCCTGCACCACATCGCCCACCTGCAAGCCCGCGTACTGCGACTCTTCCACCACCCCCACCGCGATCCCCCGCATCACCGTACCAAGCGGCACCGGCGGCAGATAACTCTCCGTCGGCCCCGCCCAGATTCGGTTCGTCGGGTCAAGCGACAACATAAGCGTTTTCACCCGCACGCTCCCAGCCCCCACGGCCGGCAGCGGCACCTCCCGCCACGCTAAACACGTTGCATCCAGCTTTTCCACCGGACGCGTTTCTAATAACCAGCCCTGATTAGTGATTTGATTGGTCATTTGATGGAAGAAAAGGCCATCGGCCGCAACAACGAATTCGAGATATTGGAAACAATCTCCGCGTCACTCCACCCGGGCAGCGATTTCAATTTCGTCCACTCCGGGCTAGAAACGAACTTATTCCAATTCGCCTCCCGTGCCGCCAAGCTGTCGTACCAAAGTAGATACGTCAAATTGGGCTGCTTCTCCCCGATCACAGTCTCTCCGAAAAACACCGGCATCAGCCCTGTTTTCTGGAAAATCGATATCTCGCCTTCGTTGAACATTCGAATCTTGTCCGCCAACGTCGAAGCATCGTCGCTTTCGTAAGTCCGCAGTTCGAAGAGGCGCGCCCCCGTCGCTGGAGGCGGCGCCACCACCCCGGGAAACCCGGCAAAACCCTTCAATATCTGGGTCGAATACCGCACAAACCTTTGCCCGGGCGCTTTGTTGAACGCCACCAGTTCACCCTGAAATTTCTTGTCCGCCCCCAAACGATTCATCCCATCTTCGAGCGCCGCAAACGACGGATAGCTTTCGAGCGTCAGGAAATAAGGAGTATCCGGCCCGATGAACGAGGTAAAGAATCCCAATCCCTGCGCCCCGGCCCGTTCCAGCGCCGGCTTCTTAGAGACCTCCAGAAACTTCATCAACCCCGCGCCCATCGCGTCGCTGCTATTCCGCAGCTGATACCGCCGCAGCACCATCGTCTGCGGTGGCGCTGCGGCCGCCTGAGCGGCCAGTGATCCTGCCGCCATTGTCGTCGCCATCATTTTCCGTCTCGTCATCGCTCTTTATCCTATCGCTTTCGCAGCGCGACCAACAGCGCTTCGAGATGAGTCAGGTACTTCTCGAACGCTACCCGCCCCCCGTGAGTCAGTACGTACTCACTCCGCGGTTTCCGATTCTCAATCGTCTTCGTGCACGAAAGGTACCCCGCCTCTTCCAGCCTCCGCGCGTGCACGCTGAGGTTGCCGTCGGTTGTCTGCAGCAGCTCTTTTAGCCCCGAAAACGTCATCGAACCGCTCGCCGCCAGCGCGCTCACGATTCCCAGCCGCAACTTCTCGTGAATCAGCCGTTCCAGTGCCTGCGCTTCGCGATTGGCTTCCACCGCCAACTCGTCCAATACCGGTTTAACTTTTTTTGCCGCTACTCTCGCCATCGTACCTCCTCGCTATTCACAAACCGAATCCGATATGCAATCCGCCAAACCCCGCCGCTAACAGCCAGTTCCCGGCCTCCATCGAGACGCCCAACGCCACCACCCCCGCCCCGTACAACAACCCCCACCTCCCCGGCATCACCGCCCCATCTTGATGCCGATAGAAAATCTAACTCAAAATCGCCCCAACCACCACCGGCGGAGAAAAACCAAAAACGCCTCCGCCCCGGAGCGCTGAACAGACTCTTGTCGCCGTGATGTCTCTTCCGCCAAATTCCCGGGTCGCTAATCGCCATCGCCAACGCCATTTCCGTCAGCCACACCAGCATCCAACTCCGCAGGTCCCCCTGCCGCGCCACCAACGCCGCCGCGCCAACCGCCGTCACCCCATCCCGGCCCGGCTGTAAACGAGCCCGTTCGCTCCATAGTCTGACGGATGGATCGAATCTGTGCGATCACATGATCGCCCATGTCTACCGGAGGAGCCATACGTCTCCAGCTTCCAGCAACTGCTTTGCGGTGTCAAGTGAATAGCGAAAGCTGCTCCGGCCTCGCCCCCAAAAACGCATCCGGCCGCGCGTCTAAACCATAGCGACGTCGTACCCGCTCCACCCGCTCTCGCAGCATCTCCCGATACGCCCCCTGCAAATGCGCCCCGTCCCGATACCGCTCCTGATATCGCCCCGCCAAATGCGGAAACTCTCGCTGTAGCCAGGGCAGAAACACCGCCGCGGCCGATGCCCGCAAGAACAATGGATGCGCATGAAACGTCCTCGCCCCCGCCTCCTTTGCCGCCCGCGCCACCAAGTCCAACGACTCCTCTCGATCCGTTAACAACGGCAACACCGGCGACGCCGATACGCCCACGTCCAGCCCCCGTCCTGCCAACTCCCGCACCGCCGCCATCCGCAACTCCGGCCCCGGCGCATACGCTTCTGTCTGTCTCGCCAACGCCGCGTTCATCGTCGTGATCGTCACAAATACTCGCACGCGATTCCGCTCCGCCAATTTCACGAGCAAGTCGGCATCCCGCCCCACCAAGTCCGATTTCGTCGTGATCCCGATTCGCAACCCCGCCGCCCCCTGCATCGCCTCCAACATCTTGCGCATCAACCCGTATCGCCGCTCCGCCGGCTGATAGCAGTCCGTCGCCGTCCCAAACGCCACCGTATCCCCCCGCTTCACCTTCCGCAGATCCCGCCGCCACATCCCCTCGTCCCACACCTTCACGAAAATCCGCGTCTCAAACTCTTCCACCGGAAGTTCCATAAATTCATGCGTATAGCGCGCATAGCAATACTGGCAACCGTACTCACAACCCCGATACGGGTTCACCGTCCAATCGAAAATCTTCCGCTTCCCCGAACACCGGTTGATCACACTTTGCGCCGCAAGCTCAAAGTACCCAACCCGCCGCTTCGCCTCGAGCAAGGGGCTCGCCGCCGCCATCCGCGCAATGCCGATCAATCCACCCACCCGGCGAGTTTCGCCTTTACTTCGCTATTTGTCAAGGAATCATTCGGACTCCCAAAATCGTATATCCGCCGTCCAAAGCCGTCGACCCCGTCGCGCTTCCCAAAATCGAATACGTGCTCCCCCTCGTCACCGCAAACCGGAACGACCGGTAAGCCCACGCCCCCGTGCCCCGCGGCGTCGCCACGCATCCCAACTCCGTTGTCCCCGCGTAGGCGCTCACCACTAAACCCGAATTCCCCGCCACGTCATACCGCTGCCCCTGCATCACCACCTCGATCTCCCCCGTCTGCGGAGCCGTCACGCGCCACCAAATCGTCTTCGCCGGCGCCGTCGTCGCGCAGGAAGCCTGCGGATCGCTTGCCTCCGCCGTCGTCGTCCGGGTGTCCCGAATACCAACGTAAGGCAATGCCGCAATCACCGCCGGCGTCGCCGACGAATCCGCCGCCGCTGCCACCTGCAACGCCCCCGCCTGCGTCAATTCCACCGTCTTATCCTGGAGCCAAAATCCTCCCCGCCGCGCCGTCGTTGAAAAGTTCAGCAACGTCGTCAGCCGCAAAACCCCCGTCCCCGTCCCCGTCGCCGGAGACGCCACATCCACCGCCCCGGCTTGCGGAATCGCACTCCAAACGCAGCCCTCCCCGGTCGTCACCGGAACCTCCGTCGTCCCCCCAAACGCCGGCATCGGCCCTAAGCCTCCCACTTCGTAGCTACAAGCCGTTCCCGAACTCGGCAACCGCGTCCGCCACACCCCACGTCCAAATGTAAAGGCATACAGGTAGCTCACACCGGCCCCGCGGTCCAATACCAGCGTCTCCACCGGCACCGCCGCAAACGGATTCGCATCCCGCTCCCAGTTCGCCCCTCCATCCATCGTCACGAAAACGCCCAAGTCCGTCCCGGCGTACATGCGCTGCGAATCCTCCGGGTCAATCAGCAAACAAAACACCGGAATATCCGGAATGCCGGTGTCCCCCTTTCCGTCGATCCCTTCCCAAGTCCTGCCCCCATCCCGCGACCGATAAACGTGGCTCTGCGCCGCCGCGGTATTGAACTGGCTGTATACGACATACACCAACTCCGGCTCAACTGGATCCAGCGTCACCCCCGTCACGTAACCCGGCCGCGGCCGCGTTGCCTCCCAAACCGTCTCTATTGTCGCCTCCAACGCATTATCTGTCCGCAGTACAAAACCCTGGCTCGTCGCCATGACTACGCGTCCATCCGCTGGCGATACCGCGATCGCCGATACATTCCCCTGCGCCGTCGGCAACTGCGCCGACATCGCCTCCCAGCTATCGGCCTGGTTCGTCGTCCGCCACAGCGTCCGCCCACCCGCGTACAACCGGTCCGGATTCTTCGAATCCATCGCCAGCGGAGCAATAAACGCAAAATTCTCGCTCGGCTCCGTGATCCCTCGTATCGATGTCGCCAGCGTCTTCCCGCCATTCCGCGACCGCCTCAACGAAAAGTTCTGCGTCGACAAAAACAGCGTATTCGGATCCCGCGGATCCGTCGCCAATCCCGCCCCATCGCCCCCGAGCAACCGAATCCACTCCTTCTGCCCCGCCAGACTCCCCCGCATCGTTCCGTTGTCCTGCTTGCCGCCATAAAACGCCCCCCCCCCGGCAACACCGACCCCGTATAAAACTGCGTGCTCTGGTAGCCCGTGTGTAGTCCTTTCCAGGCCACGCGGGTCTGAAACGGCGTACATCCCGCCCGCTCGCCCGTCGCCACCGCCGCCCGGGCGTTTTCGGTCAGATAAATCCCCCCGTCGGTCGCCGCAAACATCTGCTGCTTCGCTCCGCCGTCATAGTCCGGCGGAAACACAAGCGCAAGAACATCGGAATGCGTTCCGGTCGTCGTCGCCGCCACCTGCCCAAACGAAGCAATCCCCCAATTCTTCCCTCCATCATCGGACCGGTAAATATCGATCCCGCCGACATAAACCCGCTCCGGATCCTGCGGGTCCACCGCGATCGCATTGTGAACCCACCCCTGCCCGGTGATCGTCTTCTCCCCGTTCGCCGAACACTGGTTCGAATAAAAACCCGAATTGTGCGAAAGCAAACCCGTATTCACCTGCGCCTCGTCCTTGTTCGTAACTCGCGCTTCCCAAGTATCCAAGTCCCCGTTCGTCGTCGACCGATATACCCCGTGCAAAGAGTTCCGCCACTCCGTACCATCCTCCCCGTTGCTCGCCATCAGCGCATACACCACGCTCTGGTTCGACGGTGCCAGCGCAAGCGTCGTGTTCCCCATCGCCGTCACCGAAAAAACCTTCTCCCATCTCCCCTCGCCGCCCGCATCCGTATTCCGGAAAACCCCCGCATCCCCCGCCACCGTCGTCCCACACGCCGCAAACAGGTAGTCCGTCGTCTGGTCCGTCCGCATCACCATATCCTGGCAACCGTTCAATCCATTTCCCCGATTCAGCACCCGCGTCCATTGCTGCCCGCCGTCCAGGCTCCGAAAAATCCCTGCCCACGTCGAAACGTATAGCCGCTGCGCATCCCCCCGGCTCACGACGATATCGTTGATGTACCGAAACAGATTCCCTCCCGGGTTGCCTAGCGGCTCCCACGTCGCCGCTCCATCCTGCGAACGAAAAACCCCCGCCCCCCGCGGCGCGCTGCCAAACACGTTCGTCCCCGATAGCGTGTTAAACCAAAACCCGGTTCCTGCATACAGCACCTCCGGGTTCGATGGGTCCATCGCCAACGCCCCCAATCCCAACGTCGGAAATACATCCGACATCGCCGTCCAATTCTGCCCCCCGTCAATCGTCTTAAACACCCCACCCGTCACCGCTCCCGCATACATAATCTTCGGGTCTTGCGGATGGATCACTAAACTCTTTGTCCGTCCGCCCTGGTTCCCCGGCCCCAGCGCCTGCCACGCTCCTAAGTCCGCCTGCTTCCCTGCCTTACTCGTTACCCCCCGCCCTGTCGCCACCGAAACCACCGGCATCCGCTCCATCCGCTGCCGCGCCGTCTCATACCGCTCCGCTGGCAAATCCCCGTCGCCCGCCCCTGTCCGCTTCAGTAAATAGAACTCCGCCGCCTTGTCCGGCTGATCCCCCGCCGGCATCGTCTTGGCCTTTTTCACAACTTCGGGCACCTGCGGAGGCCGATCCAACGGCGTATTCCGCACCAAGCGTCGCTCCGCGCAACCCATCAAAATCACGGCTAAGCAGCCAGCCCCAATCCAGCCAGTAAGCATATAGTCATCTAAACACATCCGCCCTGAATCAAATAGCCCAACACAAAGCCCCTCTCTTGGTACAAACTAGTGGGGTGAGAAACGCAGAAACTAAAACTGACGGCGATTTCAAGCTCATCCTCCGTGAGTTCGCCCGCGATCCGTTTGCCGTCGCCACCGTCTGCCCTAGTTCCCCTTTCCTCGCCCGCCATCTCGCCAACTCTCTCAATCTGGCCAACGCCAACGTTGTCATCGAACTCGGCCCCGGCACGGGTGCCCTCACCGAAGCCGTCCTGCCGCGCCTCCGTCCCGGCACCCGTTTCCTCGCGATCGAACGCAACCCTGCCCTCTGCGCCGCCTGGAAACGTCGCTACCCCCAATGCGACCTTATTGAAGGCACTGTCGCCGACCTCGAACAGATCTGCGCCGACCAAGGCATCGAGAACGTCGACTGCGTCGTGAGCGGTCTTCCCTGGCCCTCTTTCGACTTTGACCTCCAACAGCAAGGTCTCAGCGGAGTCCAGAAGGTCCTCGGCCCCGGCGGCCAAATGGCCACCTTCGGCTACCACATTGGTCTCCTCATGCCCGGCAACCAACGCTACTTCAAACTCCTCGACCAATACTTCAGCCAAGTCGAACGCCTCCCCTGGGAATGGCGAAACCTCCCCCCCGCCTTCATCACCCGCTGCACAAAATAACCCTTGACGCGTTTTTCAGCACATGCTGATTGTCCAGCAAGTGCTAGAAAAACGGCAGTCGCTCAGCCGGCGCGAGCGCCAAATCGTGGATATCCTCTATCAACACGGCTGCGCCTCCGCTGCTGACATCCTCGCCGCCCTCATCGAAAAAGCCAGGAAAGAAGGACTCGCCGCCGCCCATCCTAATTAACGGGGTTCCGATGGATGCTCTGAATCTGTCGGGATCGTCGATGGACGGATCGATCGCTGCTGCGATGAGCCTGGACACCTTCTGGGTTCAACGCAGTCAGTACAAGTCCTCGGCGCCCCCCAGAAATTGACCACCTCTGCTCGAATAGACTTGACCAGATCACAAACTGATCATGCCGCGTGGCATGCCGACAGGAGGGACCTTCCTCATCCGTGCCGCAGGCGCGTATATCGTGGAATAGGTTTAGGCGCCGACGTTTTGCCCGCGCGGCCAGACCGAGCGCCACAAGCCCATGCTCGTCGGAGAGGCAGCGCCGTCGGGGCCGGTTGGTCGAAACGTTTTGGCGAGCAGGGCTCGTCAATTCTTCGCGAGTGCCGAAGGTACAAGTCGTTTTGGCGGGATCGAGGGGAGAGGATAATTGGCCCCGCGACGGGGCGTCGGTGCATCCCGACGGCGAACGCGTGCTCTCTTCTTCGTCTGGAGATGGGTTGCGGGAATAGCCGCCGCGGGCGGGATGGCGCGAAGAGAACACCGCGGAGAGAACAAGGGCCGAAGCGCCCGCAAGCGGTCGCTATTGTGGATCGAACGAAGGGTCACCCGAGTGCCGGAGGATTCGGTCCGGTCACGCTGCTCGGCACGCCTCAGCCGCTAAGTCAGCAGTTCGCGAACCACTCTGCCATGCACGTCCGACAAGCGGTAATCCCGCCCGCTGAAGCGGTAGGTCAGCCGTTCGTGGTCAACGCCCAGCAGGTGGAGCACCGTGGCCCAAAGGTCGTACACCGTCATTTTGTTCTCTACCGCGTAATAGCCGAACTCGTCCGTACTACCGTGAATGAACCCGCGCTTGACGCCGCCGCCCGCCAGCCAAATGCTGAAGCCGAACGGATTGTGATCCCGGCCGTTGGTGCCCTGGGCGAACGGCGTCCGTCCGAACTCTCCGGCCCAGACGATCAGCGTCTGTTCGAACAATCCGCGCGCCTTCAGATCCTTGATCAACCCGGCGATGGGCAGGTCGACTTGCAGAGCCATCTCGGTGTGACCCTCCCGCAGCGCCGTGTGCTGGTCCCAAGGGTTGCCACTCTGTCCCGGATCGGCGGGCCGCATCAGGCAGGTCAACTCGATGAAGCGAACGTCTCGCTCCACCAGTCTCCGCGCGAGCAGGCATTGTTTGCCGTAAGCCGCTGTCGCCGCGTTGGCCGAGTCCATACCGTACAAACGCCTGGTGGCCTCCGACTCGCCGTTGAGTTCCATCAGTTCAGGCACCGCGGTCTGCATGCGGTACGCGGTCTCGTAGTTGCGAATCGCCGTCTCGACCTGAGGGTCGACCCCGTGGCTCGCGATGAACTGCTGGTCCATCCCCCCCACAAACGCGAGTCGACGCTTCTGCTCGCGGTCCGCCTCCTTGGGCTTGATGTTGCTCAACGCCTCCGCCGCTTCCGGATAGAGCAACGACGCCTGGTGTTCCGCGGGCAGGAACCCGCTGCCATACATGCCGATGCCGCCGAGGGGCACGCCGCCGCTCGCCAGCACGACAAAGCCGGGCAGATTTTGGTTCTCGCTGCCGAGGCCGTAATTCACCCACGCTCCCGCATTCGGAAAACCGAGAAACGGCTGACCCGTGTGGAGGAAGTAGTTGCCTTGCGCGTGTTCGTTGGCCGTGCTGGTCATGGAGCGGATCAGGCAAAGGTCGTCGGCGCACGCGCCGATATGGGGGAATAATTCGCTCACGGGCATGCCGCATTGGCCTTGGTTCCGAAAGCTCCAAGGGCTCGGCATGATGCCTTTCACATCGTTAAACATCGTCGGCTTCACGGGCATCGGCATGGGCTTGCCCGCGTCCACGGTCAGCCGCGGCTTCGGGTCAAAACTGTCGATATGAGAGACGCCTCCAGACATGAAGCAGAAGATCACGCTCTTGATTTTCGGGGCGAAGTGCGGCTTCTTCGCGTTAGATTCGGCAGCGAGGCCGGCGAAGGCGGTCAATCCGAAACCGGTGGAGGTCCGGAGCAGCATCTCACGACGGGTTAGGGATCTGATCGACATAGGCGCCTATTGGAGGTAGAGAAATTCCTTGAAGTTGAAAATCGAATGCGCCAGATTCTGCCAGGCCGCCTGGCTGGAAAGCAGTTCCATTTCGTTGGGCTCTGCTTGCGCGAGGTAATCCACGCTCGCGGCAAGCTCCGTCGCCGTCGGCCGTCGACCCAACGCCCGGAGGAACATCCGCTCGATTCGATCCCGAGCCGAGGTGGCCCCATCGGCGACCATCCGGCCCGCCCATTTGGAGGCCTGATCGATCACGAACGGGTCGTTCAGCATCGTCAGCGATTGGGCGGGAACGTTGGTTGAATCCCGTTGGCCTCGCGTGCTCGTGGGCTTGGGAGAGTCGAACACTTCGAGAAACGGGTTCTGCGCGTTGCGTTTGATTCGTTGATAAACGCTACGCCGCCGGGCCCCATCCAATGGGCCGACCTTGCCGCCACCTTCGGTCTTTCCCGTGTAGAAAACGTCGATTCCCGGTCCGTAGAGCTTAGCATCGAGTTCGCCGCTGACGGAGAGAATCGAATCGCGAATCGACTCCGCCGTAAGCCGTCGCCAACGCGCGTGTTGCAGCAGCGCGTTGCCGGAATCGAGGCGGTGCGATGCGGCGGAGGGAGTCGCACTGAGTTGATAAACGCTCGATGTCACCATCAAACGGACCATTGCCTTGATCGACCACCCTTCTTGGACAAACCGCGCCGCCAGGTAGTCGAGTAGCTCCGGGTGCGAGGGCTTTTCGCCATTTTTCCCGAAGTTGTCGACCGTGCCGACAATGCCGCGGCCGAAGAGGTGATGCCAGATACGGTTCACCATCACCCGGGAGGTCAGCGGATTGGCGGAGTTAGCGATGGCGTTGGCCAGCTCCAGGCGCCCGCTCTCCGGACTGCCGCAGGGCTGGCTGCCGAACGCTTCGAGGAAGCGGCGGGGAACCGTGGCCCCTGGGTTCATGTGGCTGCCGCGTACGAAGAGGGCCTGGTCAAACGAGGTGCCGACCAGCAAGCCCGGGGCCCGCCGGGGCACGGGAATCCGCAACTCCAGTTGACGATACTTTTCGACCATCGCCATCACTCCGGTCGGAATCTGCTTGCCCGAGTTCGGCAGGAGATCGTTACGGGCGAAGAAGTCCAGGAACGCCGCCTGCCGGGCGGTCAGCTTTCCCGCGATCCAGGCCTCGACGCATTGGCGGAGCACAGCCTGATAGCGGTCCGACAATTGAGCTAGAGTGCCGGGGGCGGGGCCTTCCAGCAGTAACTCGGCCGCAACCACCTCTTCTTTCGGCGGCTTGTCGCCGTCATGGAAAACAACCTCCGTCACGCCAAAATGCGAGCGGCCGTCGGTCGGTCCTCCGGGTGCCATCCGGGAACGATCGTCATACGGCGTCAGTTCGATGTAGGCGTAGGCCCCACGGCGATATTTGGTATCGAAACGGATCCAGCGAAACTGATCGTCGTTCAGGTTCGTCGCGGGGAAGATGCCGCCGTTGCCAAGAGCGTAGTTCTCGACCACGATCCGAGCCGAAGCCACATTCCCGCCGAGGACGCGAAGGCTGATCGAGTCTGACTCGATTTTGAACCGCGGCGAGTGCAGCACGGCGCTATCCTTGCGAGACCGCAGATGCGAGAAGACCCCCGCCTGGTAGACGCCGTTAATCAGGCGATCCCCATCGGGGAACACGTAGAACTCACCGGCCGGGGAGGGGTCGTCCGGCAGCCCATTGCCGGCGCGAAACCACGTCTTGTAATCGCTACCCTCGTCGAGTTTCCACTTGCGCCGGAAGGAGGTTGTGTTGAATCGCCGTCGGTCTTCCAGTTCCTGGCGCAGCTTTCCCGTCGCGCGTTCCCAACCGGCGGCGAAGCTCTCTCCGGCGGCTTGGTCTTTCAACTCCCGCCAGAGCTGCAGCGGCCCATAGTCGGCCTTCGGCGGGTCGACGGCCTTCTTTCCCGGTGCGGCGGCCGCGACCGGAGGCGCGGCCAATTCCGCCGACAAGTTCAGCTTCGACTCCAACCAGATTCTTCCTAATTCTCCGCGCAGTTGTGCTTGTAGCTTCGCCATCTCCTGGCGGCGCGGGCTTTCCTCCGCGGGCGCGTCAATCGCCCGCTGGCCATGCCGCGAACTCGCCAGAATCCCATACAACGCGTAAAAATCCTTCTGCGAGATGGGGTCAAACTTGTGATCGTGACAGCGTGCGCAGGAGACCGTCAGGCCTTGAAACGCCTTGGAGATCACGTCAATTTGGTTGTCGACCACTTTGAATTGGTCGTCCAACGCATCCACGGGAACGTAGCCGTATTCCACCATCCGGAAATGGGCGGTGCCGATGACGGATTCGTTCACGTTCTCGTCGCGGTTGATTCGGGGTTGAGCGAGAAGGTCGCCGGCCAGGTGTTCGCGGACGAGTTGATCGTACGGCACGTCTTGATTGAGTGCGCGGATCAGGTAGTCGCGATAGCGCCACGCGAAGGGAAGATCGAAATCCCCCTGGCTGCCATGGGACTCGGAGTAGCGGACGAGGTCCATCCAATGGCGTGCCCACTGCTCCCCAAAGCGGGGCGACTGGAGCAAGCGGTCCACCACTTTCTCAAAGGCTTGGGGCGAAGGATCGGCCAGGAACGCGGAGACCTCTTCCGGCTTCGGTGGGAGCCCGGTGAGGTCGAAGGTGACACGGCGAATCAGCGATGGGCGGTCGGCCGGGGCCGCGGGGGTGAGTTTCGACTTTTCTAATGCGCTCAACACGAAAAAGTCAATGGCCGTGCGGGGCCAGTCGCGCTGGGAGACGTTCGGCAGGGTCGGCTTGGACACCGGCTGAAACGCCCAATACTCCCTGGCACGCTCCTGCATCGACTTGGTGGTCGCGCGGACGGCAATCTCGGCTGGCCACGCCGCGCCGTTTTCGATCCACGTGGTAAAGGCCCGAATCTGTTCGGGGCTGAGTTTGCCGCCCAGGGGCATTTTCAGCTCCTCGTGGCGGATCGCCCGCAGCAGTAGGCTACCCTCGGGTTGGCCTGGGACGAGCGAAGGACCGCGCGCGCCGCCTTTGAGCAGAGCGGCCCGGGAATCGACCCGGAGCCCGGAATGCTCGGTGGTCGGTCCATGGCAACCTTGGCACTTTTCTACCAATACGGGCCGGACGTTTTTTTCGAAAAATTCGAGGTCGGGGGACTGGCCCCATGCGCTGGCCACTAGCACAACTGGCAGGAAAAGCAGCGGATTCTTGGTTGCCGACATCTGCCACAGCCTATCATTAATTACCTCCGCCGCGAGAATTAACGCCGCTGCGAGGTCTGTCGCTATGCGCGTCTGTCTTGCACGCCGACGCTGTTGCTCATTCCGGAATTACGGCCCATCTCACGGTAAGAGGGGCGATCGAACAGTCGCGAAAACAAACCGGGAAGTGCCGATAACTCACGCAAGTGCGATGGGCTAGATGGAGCAGAAGAGGGGATTCGAACCCGCGACGTCCGGCACGGGAACACGAACATCGTTTGCAAATAACGAACAGCAGCGATCACGACGGCAATAGAGAATACTTGGCGACAACTACTTTTCTTCCCGCCGTAGCGAGATACTGCAACAATCACGGCGTGTTGTGCAAATAATGGGGCCGTTTCAATGAGGGCGTGCGACACTGCTGGCGGGCGCTCCAGAAGGCCCGGTTCCGTCCGGAGCGCATCGAAGTGGCCGCCCCACGCTCAATAACCCGGGGATGGCCCACGCGGCGCAAGGCGCCGGTGAAGAGGCTCGTGGGTGGATGATTACGCGGAAGCTGTTCGCGGCGGATCATCCGGAAGGGGTGCTGCGTTGAGAGTGCTCTGGAGCGGCAGCGACGGCGCGGCGTGGGTATCGTCGCGCTGCGTAGTGACGATTAGTTTCCATTCGGTGGGCATGGTGGTTACTCTTTCCGATTGTGGCGCGGGAAGCTTTTTTCTCGGCCTTCAAATCTCCCCCGCCATGCGCCGCGCGCATGGCGCATGGATGCCGAAAATATGTTTGGCTATATTCTGCGCTGATTGCAGAGAGGCGCGTAATGCCCGCAATCGGTATAATAAGAGATATGGGCAAGCTTCTTCCCCCAACGACGTGCCAATAATGACCGGCTACATTAGCTATCGAGGTTATGCTGCCATGCAGCATGCCGATGCCGTGCCGGTATTTGGCGATTTCATCCGCGAAGTCAGGCCGGAAAGGATTTTGGAAATCGGCACCGCGCATGGGGGCCTGACCATGGCGATGAGGGATCATCTCAATGAGGCCGGGCTATCGGCGTCGGCAGTACGCTCGTTCGATGTAGCAGACAAAGTCTGGTATGACACCATCCGAAGTTACAATATTGAAATTATTGTCGATAATGTCTTCGCCCCCCACTTCGTGGAACTGACCAAACCGGAGTTGATCCAGCCCTTCATCCAGGGTGAGGGCACGACGGTGGTGCTTTGCGACGGTGGATGTAAAATCAGGGAGTTCAATTTGATCGCGCCGTACCTGAAGGTTGGCGATTACATCATGGCCCATGATTACGTCGACACGGAAGAGAACTTTCGGAACAATTTTGTCGACAAAATCTGGAACTGGCAGGAAATTAAAGAGAGTGACATTCAAGTTACCTGCGATCAGCATCAACTAGCGGATTATCATAAGGCAGCTTTCAACTCCGTGGCTTGGGTTTGTAAGAAGAGGCTAGCTTAGAGAGAGGCTTGGGGCTGGCAGTGCAAGGCTGACAGCACGCTGGGGGTTGCAAAGGTAGCTGTGGGAGTGTGCTGCCAAAGTGAGCACCTCCGAGAGGGAGCAAAGTTCTCCATTCCCCAGCAGCCGGTCCAGACAGGCGTAATAGACCCCATTGAAAGCGTTAATGGCTGGCTTGCCGCCCCCCAGGGCTTGCCCGGTAACGGAGAACAGGACCGATTCGAGCGACGAATCGAGCCAGAGGCGGGTTGCCGCTTCGAACGTTTCGCGATCCGGCGCGGCTCCCGCGGCCATCCAGAGCCGGGCATTGGTCGTGATTTGTTCGATCGCCCGGGTCCAAGCGGGCAACTCTTCATCGAGGCCTTTGCCGAGGAGGGGTAAGACGTCAAGATCAACCCAGAGCAAGTACTCCGTATTGAAGGGGTTGAAGAGGGCGGCGTCATTGAGCAGGAAAGGCACGCTGAGCGACAGCCAGTGTTCCATGGCCTCGCCGGGGTGCCCGGACTCGGAGAGGGCTTGTTGAATGAGTCCAAAGTGTTTCTGCGCCGCTAAATCTTCTAACTCGCGCCGGATCACGAAAGTGGAGCGATCATTCCGTTCCCGGGTTGCCAACTGAATTGCTCCGGGCGGCACGTAGACGATCAGGCGTTGCTCTGGATTCAGGGACTGCAGTAGCATCCTCGCGCGCTGGTAAAGTAACGGAGCATCGCTAGCTTTATCGAGCAAGAGCGGCAGCAGCGAAATGACAATCGTCAGATTTTGGCGGGCCGGCTTGCTGTTCGGTTGGGTCTGAATCGGCAGATGCTCGTGTTTGATGATGTCCCAGAACTCGACCGCTACCGCATCAAGGTTAATTCCGTCGAGGCAAAAGCTGTACTGCTGCGCAGTGAGCAATTCGGCGACGGCCGCTTTCTCTTCATCCGCTAAATTGATGTATTCGATCCGAATTAACTTCGGCCGGTACTGGGCAAAGTCAAGTTGGCGCAAAATCTTGAAGTCCCATCCTTCGGCATCGATGCAGAGTATGTCGAAGTTGGTGATCTTATGCCGTTCAAGCAGGGCGGGAAAGGTGAGGCACGGCACCTCGATCAGTTCGCCGTAGAGCCGCACGTTTTCCGCATCCCCCGGATGCCCCAGCCCGTTGCGCGGCGGGTAGATGGCCGACATGCCGCCGAAGCACTCATGAACCACGCCGCTATCGACGGCATCTTGCTTCATGGTCAGCATCTGCGTGGTGCCGTTGTGTTCGGCGATGGCACTGTTTTCGTAGCGATTGCGCGGGCTGCAACCGATGGCCGTGTAGTTGGCGACCAAGCGGCGAAACTGCTCGGGAATCGGCTCCACCAGCAGCCCCGACCAGCCGTAGCTGCGCACGAAGCTGTGGAACTCATCGAAGGAGACGCCGTCCATGGCTCCGATAACCACAAAGCTCGGCTTGACGCCGGAAAAGCCCAGGTGATGCAGGGCATGGTCGAAGAGATTGGAGAGTGTGTTCACCATAAAGATTTTGGGGCGCGCATCAAAGGCTCCACGGACATTTCAGAGGTTCTGACGGAGTGGGTGTGTTCAACAGGAGGTCGAAGAACTGGCTGAAGTTGACCAAACTGGGGTCGTGATAGTCCCAACCTTCGTGGTACCAAGTGTCAAAAGTGAAAGTGACAAACAGGTCTGGATGGTCCGCGAAGATGCCGGTGAGTATACTTTCCTCGAAATATAACACATCGTCGGCCAATAGCTTTTGGCATTTTTCCTCAAAAACTCGGCACACCGCCTGGACCACGTTCCTCTTTCCGCCAAACAGCCCCGCGATCACCCCATGACCGTTCTCATACGGGCGATCGTTGTATTTCTCCGGGATGCCCGGGTGGTGCGCAACCGTGGTCTGGATGGCCAGGAGGCGTTCGCCGGCCATCTCCTCCATCCGCACAAAAAGTTCGGGGACGAAGGCGGCGTCCACGCGATGGAGATCGCCCGCTTGCAAGGCTTCCCGATCCGTGTATTTGGTGGAGATGACATTCACGTTGGCCAGGCCCGCGTCGATCCAGAACAGATGTTCGGCCGCAGGGTACCACTCAAGAGCCTGCTTCAGCATGTGAAACTTGCCCCACATAACCTCTACGCAACGCTCCTGCCACTCATAAGCCGCGTACCGTTCGGGGCGATCCGATTTGATGCGCTGAATTTCTCGGGAATGGGGAATCTCGTCCAATTCGAGCGGCTCCCAGGCGATTTCATTCGGGCGGCCTTCAAAAAACTCCTGATGAGCCGGTATCGCCGCGGCAGGGGCGAAGCAGAGGACCGGCAGGCCGCAGGAGCGCGCGATGGTGGCCAGTGAGTCGCGGTAAAGTTCATCGCGGTTGCGGCGGCCGCCATAGCGGGTGCCGCTGAGGCCGTTATAGATGCAAGTGACTAGCACGGTCGGCTCAGCCGGCACCGGGAAGGCCGCCGGTTCAGACGTCGGCGCCATGGACCACGGAATCGGCGGAATCGGATGTTCTATCGGTTTGTGAGAAAAGAAGGAGTTGTGATCCACTCGCCCGAGTTGGAGGCGCAGCCAACCTTGCTGCAAGAACAAGCCCCAGTGAGCCCGCTGAATTTTCAAGCGACTGCTGTTGGGCGGCAGTCCATAGAAGAATTCCGCCCACCATCGGGACGGCCAAACAGTTTGCGCCCAGTCGGCTAGCTGGCGCGGGAGCAGGGGGCGCGGCCAACCGGTGTAATCCTCGCATGGCGTATTGACGACGATGGGCGGTGGCAGGCCCAGCAACTGCCGGGTTCGTTGGTTCAGGGGAAGGTAACGATCAAGCGCCACCAGGGCGTTCCACAGTTCTGGTTGGCGGACCCGCAGTGCCGGCCCTTGCCCATGGTCCGGCAGGCGCTGGGCCAGCAAGGCGAGGTCAACCAACTGCAGTTTGCGCAGCGGCTCGGCCAGTTTGCGCAGGCCCCGGTATTGCATCTGCAAGAGATTGGCGTCCCCGAGATGGGCGACGTTCACCCCATCGACCAGAAATTGAGCGAACGGGCGATCGAGGTGGGAGAAGTCGAGCGGGCAATTCAGGATCGGGGTGAATACTTCGCGATGTAACTCGATGCACACCGTATGGCCTGAGTCTTCGCGCTGCGCACCGGGCAAGTGATGACTGAGGCGGTCGTAGCGGCTACTCGCGGGGGGTGCGAAATAGCCCAAGGACAACAGAATCTGACGGGCTTGCTCGCAACGAGCGGGGGCCACCAGGATGTCGAGGTCTTCCATGGGCCGAAGCCCCGGCTCCGGATAAAGCAGAGGCGCGAGTATGCCCCCCTTGAGCACGACGGCTTCAATGCCTTGTTCGGAAAAGGCGCACAACGCCTGGAGCAGGGCGGCATTTTGCGCTCGCGCTATTGATTTTTGCCGTAAATACGCCCCCGCCATGATCTGCCGGACCGAGCGCGGGGTCTCGATCTCATAGCGTTTAAACGTCCAATACGCCAAGGGAAGCAATCGATGATGGGTGGCTTCCCCGAGGAACGATCCCCAATCTTGAAATTCAGCGGCAGCCTGCCGCAACTCAGCCGCGCGATCGCTCTCGATAAAGGTGGCGCACAGGAGCTGGATAAGGGCTGAGGTGTCGATCGCCATAGGCAGAGGTTTAACTTGAGCTCCGACCCTGATCGCTATCCCGCTTGCTGGCTGGGCTTGCGAGGATCATGCTGGCTTCCGGTTGCGCCGGTTTCTGGCGCTGACTGGCTGGGGGGCATCTTCTTTCATCGCGCGCCGGAAGCGTTTGACTCCTTCAAACAGCCCGCTGACCAGCCCCTTGGCCCCGGCGCGCGCAACACCGCCGGCCTTTGGAACCAGTTTGCCGCCAAAAAGGAGGAAGGCCACCGCCAGGACGACCAACGGCTCGCTCCCCGAAAGGCCCAAGATACCCGCAGTTTGGACGGTTTGATCAAAGCCCAATACGCCAACTCCTATGCATCAGTTTATGGGCACTGACGCAGTACTACATGTGTTATACGTCACCCCTTTTCCAGGATACCAGCTTGATATGGTCTTGCGAAAGCGAACCAATTCACTGGCCAATGTTTTTTCGTGATTGATTAGCGTCGAGCCCTGGCTCCGGGGCTCGACGCGAGGATTGATACCGGGGCCATCCCGAACAAAAAAGTGTAGAACTATGCCACTCTGCCGATACCAGCGGAGAGCGTTGCATGGCGAACAGGCCCCCGATCGACGAGTTGAGCGGGGAAGATTTGGTCGTGATCGTGCGCGAACGGTAAGAGCGAATTGCGCCTCTTGGCAAGCAGATCGAACAGTTGCGGCGTAAGAAGAGCCGCCAAGCTTCGCCATTTTCAAAAGTGAAGCCCGTCCCGAATCCCCGCGGCCTGGCCGCAAAAAGGGAGAAGGTAATTTCCATCGACGGCCATCCCCGCCTGGTATACCCGAGGTAATTGTGGAAGCGGAGGCACCATCGTGTTGCTCCGACCGTGGTGGCTCCCGCGAGCAAATCGGCGAGGAGCAGGCTGAGCGGCCCAAGCTGCCTACGCCGCAGATCACCGCGTATTCAGTCGCCGTTTGCCGCTGTCGCGCCTCTGGGAGGAAAGTGCGGGGCGCCGCGCCGGGGTTGGCTGCTGATCAGCATGGGGCGACCGTCCATCGGTTTGGTCCGACGGTAATGGCGGCGGCGGCGCATAGGCCGCACTAAGGAAGGGGGATTCCCCAGCGGAAGCTTCCCACCGTGCTGAGTGAACTGACCGGGGTACGGATCACCCAATCGGCATTGGCGCAGGATGCATCGCGACGAGGCAAAGGTAACGCGGGGGCCGAGCATCCAGGCTTGCGCGCTTCGGTGAAGGATTCTGCGTTTGTACGACCAAATGATACGGGGTGGCGGGACGGGGGGCAAGGTCGCTTACTTTGATGGGATTTGAGACGGCGGATGTGTGTTTTTACCGGATGCGGATGCGCCATCGAAACGAAGAACGCACTTTTTGCGAAACATCGTTGATGGGGTGAGGGACAAGCGGGACCAGGCGAGGGAGCTTGGGTTAAAGGGAAAAGCGTTACTCCGGGGAAGCGATGGAGTTGGGTCGGGCCCGAGTATATCTTCCAGAGGTGGAGTGCAAAGAAAGGGGGATGACGCACCCTCTGCGAGACCGCGTTTTGAAGGACGGCGATCACCAATAGTTGTTGCACGGACTGGGACAGCAGAACGATGAAAAGTTTTTGCTGCGCTTTCTATTTCCCCCCTCCGTTGAGCCAACCAACAATCGAGCAGGGAGAACGCTGCGTCCGGCTTTCATCGGCCGAAAGGTGTCGCACGGTTCGAAGAGTCAGGTCGGCGCGGATACCGTTACGAACTTCGCCAGTCTGGCGCAAACCGTGCGGAAGAATGAATCGGGATCAATCACCGAAGCCTTTCGGCAACTATTCTCCAAGCCGACCGTCGCCCCGGCGCAGTAGGCGTCGGCAGACCGTGGATCAATGACGTTTATGTTGTTGGGCCGCGAACTCTAAATATTTAAGGATTAAGGGAAGAACCGATCCGGCACCAGATGACAGGGACGCGGACGCCCAGGACGGCCATCGTCTCGCGATACGGTACTGCAGATTGTGATACAGTTGGAAGGCCTGGTCTGCACAGCGGCTGATGTTTTCTCGGTGCCTATTTTTCCTTTCTTCTCTCATTTATGGCCGATTTGAACGACAAGGGTAATATTTCCGGGAAATCGCCCGGTCCGCGCTCGGGAGGTGCCAGAAGGCGCGATCTGATCCGGGCCCTCGGTGCCGTTTCTCCGACTTTCGTTGTTGGCGCGACGGTAGTTCCGCCATCTTGGAGCCGTCCGGTGGTTTCCGCAGTAGTCATGCCGGCCTATGCCG